>JAAUYG010044726.1_pt1 | contig 12123 bp, 8 predicted proteins | sample 7278091 | NCBI WGS metagenome assembly JAAUYG01 (sample SAMN14350201, study PRJNA611818) | marine sediment metagenome | isolation source: surface marine sediment (0.6m) | place: French Polynesia: Moorea | collected 2018-08
ATTCGGGTGGAATTGAATCCAATATTCCCCAGACGTACCACAAGCAAAAGGAATCTTTTTTTCACACACACACACAAAGTTTGCACGTGTTGCGTTCTTTGGCATCTGCACCTTGCCTTTACTTGAGCCGCGCGCTCAAGGTCCACTTGTTTTCGTTGACAGCTTCGACGAAATCTTGAAGGCTGCAGATGGTATCATGGTGGCGCGTGGAGATCTCGGAATTGAAATTCCCACCGAGAAGATTTTTCTGGCGCAGAAGATGATGATTGGTCGTTGTAACCGCGCTGGCAAACCTGTCATCTGTGCCACCCAGGTTAGCTTCTCAACGCATTGATCCACATGCGCTGTTCTGGCAAGCACATCGAGTTGTTTGCTTAGATCTTGGTTTTCACGTTTGCATATGAAGTGGGACTTGGTCTCACCATTGTTCACAAAGAAAAAAGGAAAATCTGTACAATTGTTTGAAAGAAAAGAGAGTATGAATTTTATCGGGGCGAGTGATCAGCTGCTTCCCTGTAGATGTTGGAGAGCATGGTGAAGAAGCCGCGTCCGACTCGTGCGGAGAGCAGCGATGTCGCTAATGCTGTACTCGACGGCGCTGACTGCGTCATGCTATCTGGAGAAACGGCCAAAGGAGACTATCCCATCCTCGCTGTTCAGACTATGCATAAGGTAATAAAAAACCCGACTCTTGTGGGCAAAAACAAAGTTGAAACTTATCTTCGCGAAATTTGAGACTTCACGAAGAAAGGATAGGCGACGGGTTTGTGGTGTGATTGCCCACACCGACATGTACACTTAGTGGCTCTTGTGCCGTGAGCGTCAAGAAAACCAACTGAATGAAGGGTCGAAACAGCTATGATATGACACATTGACGGTTCTTTTCCTTCTGCAGATTGCCCTGGAGGCAGAATCTGCAGTTCACCACAGACAGCTGTTCGAGGAGCTGCGCAACTTGACACCACGGCCCGCGGATATCACCCACACCACGGCCATTGCTGCAGCAGAAGCGGCAATCAACTGTATGGCGTCCGCCATTGTGGTACTTACCACCACTGGAAGGTAAGTGGCTCGTGTCAACCAACAAACTTATCTGGTTCACTTATGAAGCCTGATCGAAGTTGCAGTTGAAGGAAGAAGCAAACTATGAGCCAATGATTATTTGATTGATAGCATGTTTTATTGAGTGCACAAAACTGCTTTGTTTGGTCAGTCGTCAAGGCATAAGAAAGGTGTAAATGACACATTATTTGGTTGAGACCAAGACAAGGACCGCCAACACGCTGACGACAGGTAGATGTCAAAACAGAGATCGAACTTAGGATAACTGAAGAGGAGATTGATTCATTGATTCATTGAAATGCTTTGACATTGAGCTTGTGTTTATGAACATAGATCAGCTCGGATTCTATCGGCCTACAGACCGAGGTGTGTTATATTTACTGTGACACGAGATGAACACACGGCGCGCCAGCTTCACTTGTGTCGTGGCATCTACCCAATAATCTGTCATGGTGAGACTCTAGTTTCTCTTCGCACTTTCACTCCGTGCACCTAGTATGTACAGTGATGTGTTGTGTTGTCAGGTCTGCGAAACTATTGGCCGCCTACCGGCCGCGCTGCCCCATTTTGGCCGTGACACGTGACGGGCAGGTAGCGCGTCAGCTTCATCTGTGGAGGGGTGTTTTCCCTATTCATTACACAGGTTAGACTTGCTTTCACTTCCTTTCTGTTCGTTTATTTCGGTTATTCGTACATGTGTAAAAGTTTCTTTGCAAGATAAAGAATGGAAGACGTTTCATTCAAATCGGAAATTCTTTCGGTTCCAATCTGTTGTTATCTATATGCGTCCTTTTGCAAGACCCCCATAACAGTTCAAATCTCACACTCCTGGCGTTTGTGACAGTCACCCGACCTTCTAAACATTCTCTAACTTCCCCGGGCACTTCCGTTTTCTTTATTTTGTGTTCGTGTGACACTTTGCTTCAACTTGTCTCGCACACAACATGTTTTCCCGTAGATTGCTTCATTCAATGTGAATAATGCTTGGTTTGCATTTAGGTGCGGTTTCGCTCCAGAAATGTTGCTGAAGTATTGTTTGATTTTTCCTTTGTTTCGAGCAATGCACCAGAACAACAACACATTGCTTATTGCTTGCAGTGTGCGTCCTGTGGTTTGGGAAATGTTCTTTTTGGGAATTTTCGAATGATTAAAAAAAAAGTTCATTCGATTCAGGTTTTGTCGGCTTGCCAGAAGTTTCTTATTTTTTTTCTGGTTATTTCTTCCTTTGTCCGTCGTCCGATTTGCAGGAGTTCCTGGGAATTCTTTTTTGTTTACACCGCAACCGTGCCAGAAAAAAAAAAGTGGTCTCACTGAGCCCGATTGTGGGAACGAGCGCATTTTCAAGAGGAAACTGAGCCTCAGCAGTGTTGCAGATTTCAAAAAAAACAGAAGAAAAGGAAGTTTGTTCTTTTTGTGGCGAGCTATTCCTGCAGCTTGGGTCGAGTTGAGTCAAAGCTAATCTCCTGATCTTGTACAAGTGGTGATACTATCCTGCCAGACAGTCCCCAGAGGACATGACATTGGGTGCGCCATTCCATTGAAACACATGATGAACATTTTCTTGTTGGGTGGGTACGGATAGTAGACGGTGTTCGAGTCTAGGCACACGTCTCCCATGATTGGCTGGCTGTTGGTGTTGGTGTTGTTGTTGATTTGGTAGCTGTTGGAGTTGAACGCACGACTGTCGGAGGGCAGCACTGAGGGGTGGCTCACACACGTCATGATGTCATCGTTCCAGATCTGATGAAGTCCGCACCTTTGCGTGTGCATGACGCCCAAGTGGTCGCACTGGATGAACAGGTGAGGTTGACCCGGGTAGGCAAAATGGTAGCGATCTGATGACGTTTCGCACAGGTTGGGAAGAGCACTGAGACCTCTGTCGGCGTCGGCGGTTGTTAGCTTCGGGTTGTCGTCGGATAAATCCAGGTCGATTTCGAATAGGAGGTTGCTATAATCGGTGTTGTGCACATCAGTTTCAACGCACATTTGCGTTTGATGATCCCATCTGTGCCCAGCTGCGCAATTGGGCCGCGCATAGTCTGCGTCGGGAAAAGCCTCGACACTGGCTGTATCCATGTACATAACGCATTCCTGCAGAGCCTCGTCCCACATATAGCCGCGTGGACAGGTCGGTGGGAAGTCGCTTAGCGATGTCGAGACGCACTCGCTGCGTGAAATGTCCCAAGCGAAGTTGGGTGGACAGGGGTAACTCTGCAGAGAGGCGTCTCGGTCATCAGGCAACTGCCGACTGGCGCGCTCCATTCTGCTCACAGATACCGCGCTCGTCATCCCTGCCTCTGGCCCGGGCGAAGAGAGAGACAAGACACAGGTTTTAATGGAGTCATCCCAAGTTGTATTCCGAGCGCAGTCCTTGAGAAACCACTTTCCAAATTCATCGCATTGAACGTATTTAGCTGGATTCTGGTGGGCGTAGTAGAACGAAGTTTTGTCGCAGTATCCCGGGAAATATTGAACAACTCGGGAATTCTGTTCCCCGTTTGTTGGTGTGTAACTTTTGAAGTAGTGACTGCCTGGTCCACCGCTGTTTGGTGTCGAACATTGCTGCTTGTTTTGTGCCCAGAGTCCGTCTTTACACCTCCACACGTAGACCCGATACCAACTCTGGCATTCCACGTACTTTGTGGGGTCGTCGGGGTATGGGTGGAATCTCAGGTCAGAGCCAATGCAAGGATTATGAGAAGCAATCTGGTTGCTTTGATCGTTGAGATTCACACATTTCCTGAGTGGATGTATCCACACTTCCCCAGTGGGACAAGTCCTGATTTGCGCAGTGCCTCGGACGCACTCGTAGAAGTGGTGATAATCGTTCAGAACAGCAATGTAGCGTGTATCAGCATCGCGACACAACTCTGGGATGTCAAACCCTAAGACCGGCTGACTTATGGAGCCCACAACGGAAGGGGCCTGTCTCTGAGAAGCCGCCATCGTGTCCAAATTGTAGTTCTTGGATGTTGAATCGTATGCCATGTTCATTTTGTTTGCATCAACAAGGAGAACGGGTGTGGAAGAAGCGGAATTACCTGACACGGTGTTAGTGTTCCCCAGCAAGACGCCCGCAAAGCTGTTCCACAATGTGTTCTGCGCAGCAGGTTCGTTGAAGGAGTGAGTAGATCGTCTGTACTGGGTCCTGCTGCCTTGTTGATTGCTCTGCGCGGAGGATTGCAGCATCCTGGCCAAGGTGTTCCACAGAGAATTCTGATCAAGAAAACTGGCGCGAGGTGACTGTCGCGTGGATCGCGATCGACTTGGCTGGTCGTTTTGGAAGGTCGGAAAAGCTGACGCATAACTGACGCCCATGTTGTTGTTGGCGTCAATGTAGTATTGTGGCTGAGCCACATTTATGTTGCTATCACGTGCGTTATTGCTGTTGAAATTGTTGTAGTATCCGTAGTTGAATTGGTCATGATCATACTGGTTGTTGGAGAGTTGATAACCTGAAGGACTCGTGGTGTAGATTCTGTTGAAGAGAACTGAGTTGGATCCCGTGTTGAACTGGTGTACACACGTCTTCAGCGCATTGTTCCACGCCTGACCAGCGCCGCAAGATTTCACATGCAACTGTCCCCACTGCGAACAGTGTATGTATCGAGTGTTGTCTCCGGGATAGGGATGGTACAGCTCCGCCGCGCCAAGTGCACATGGATTTTTGCCGCCTGTCAAAATCAAATTTGTAACAGGTTGGAGAGATAGATTCAGTGTTTCCAAATTGCGGTGACAGTTCTCCAAATAGTGTTTTACGGATTGTTGGATTGTGCTGATCTGTATTCACAGCGACCAATTACACACAGATGTGTTTGCCTTCCCAGCGTATTGATAGTTTTAAATTTATGACTGAACTTTTTTTTCATTGAAAGGTGCCAGATAAAATGCCACGGTGAAATAACTACACGAAGTCGCTTGCCAATAATCCCTTTACAAAATCAACCGAGCCGCAAACTTCAAAATAGTTTGGCAAGGGAACCGTGGACTAAGCCAACAGTGCTGGAGCTAATCTGCCGCTACCAGACAGGGCCATGGCAAAAATTGATAAAAGATCCATACAAGGCTAAAAGTCGCTAATAATGGCTTACCAATCATTGCGAAAACATACATTTTGACTGTTCGTTCCAGCATGTCCGCGTGTATTTACCTTTCCGATGGCCGTGATGTGGAAATCATGAGTTGTAAGTCCTGGATTAGGAAAGCCCGCTCCACTCGGACACACCGCCAGCCAAGGCCGGTGTACGGTGGGCATGCTCATGTCCGAGTGCGAATAGAAAACCAACACAAAGTTCTGCGGGTGCCAGGCTGGCTGCTGTGATGCGCTGTGAAAGAGCCCGGGGCTATATCAACTCTCTGACAGGTGACACGTTCGTTTTTCCACCTCTTTCTAATAGGGCATCTTCCGTCATAATCCTGGTTGAAATACATTTGTCAGATGCAGGAATGAACTGTCTACCTGATCAAACAAACGTTTCATGATTGCCATTTGATGGCGGTTCAAGTCCTTTTTCCGTTGAGGAATTTCAACCAAGTGTCTTCTGGATAGCACACAGCACCACGCACACTGGCCGCTGCTTCGTGGTTGGATCTTGTCCTTTCGCGGTTATCATCGGTTCCAAATAAAAATGGGAGATCTGCGGGGCAGCAGATGTTTTCATCTTTCTCCGTTCTTTTACACGCATGTTAGAGCTGTCCCAGCCTTCTTGGACTTTTTGGAATGGTTCACTGTCTGAAGTTGCGCATTAGTGACCGTTCGACAAAAGGTAGCAAGTCCATTTAGCGACTGAACTCCACAAAGGATCGGTGTTTGGAAAATTGAACACAGCCATCCTCTGCGGGCGTTATTGGTCCGAGGCCAGAGAGGCTGAACAGAATCTTATCAGCATTGAGACTCGCGCTTCTAAAATGCCGCGTAGTGTGCCCTTTTGTTGCCCACTGATGCTCTGCCACAAGCTGCACCAGCTTGACCCACAGAAACACCACAGAAGTGTCGCCACCAAATTGCAAATCATCAGTTTGTATTAGAAGGTGATTTTAATGCAAGAATGAGAAAATAAACAAAGCTGTCAATGAGTTGACGCTTGGCACAAAACCTCACCTTGTTTGGATCTCTGTGGCATCGTTTGAGCGACATTGAGACCCAAAGTGACGAGAAACAGCAGAAGCATCTTGTGCTGCGATGTCATGTTGATGCCGGTGATGAAGTAAAATCCAAGAAGAGTGAGATGCGATCCAGGTGAAAGCTAGACGCAGCTTTGCAGGAGAAACTCTAAACTTGTGGGTAGACTCTCATGATTGCGTGCTTTTAGAAGGTTTTACACTGCTACTTTGCATGAGATTTGGTTCAGAGCCAGATTTGGCACTGTCCGATGCTATCCAGCCGCAAGTATGGACACCGTCCAAAGTTGGTGCAAGAGCTATTTCACTCCAGTCTGAGCATCCTAAATCAAAGAGCAGTGGCATAATGGACCTTCAACAGCCAGTTCATTTGTTGCGTATCAGGTACATTGGATTGTCGGGGAAAAGAACGTTTCGTTGGAAAACTAAAACTGCATTTGGCAGAAGAAGACTGTTTCCTTTGCCAGCTGCCAAAGAAAGCTTGCAGTGTACGTTCTGTCTGCTTTATGTGTATGGCATAGTGAGTTTTGAGAAAATAATTTTTGTTCCTGCCTCCCCCGCCCCGGCTGTCCGTTCGTCTGTTCCCCTTGTGGACTGACTAATCAATGCCTCCGTGAGTTCCGCAGATACGAAGAGTACTTGTGTGTTTTGAGACTGACTTTCCACAGCGCAGTCTCAGATTTCTTGTGTAAGATACAACGACTTGCTTTATCTGATCAGACCCGGATCTTGAGGACGTGGCCAAGGAGATGCAGCAGCGCGTCAAGCAGGCCATCAACGACTCCGCGCACCTCAAGCTGGTGAAGTCAGGCGACATGCTGGTGGTCATCACTGGAGACAAGTTCGAGGCGGGCCACACCAACAACATCCGCACCATTGTCTATCATCCTTAAGACTCCACGTTCACTTTTACCTTTGCAGTTGTACAGGGCAAGACATCATTGAAGTTTTCTCGCGTTATGTTTTTGAGTGTGTTCTTGATTTCAGCCTTTGCAGTGTTCAAATAATCTGAATGAAATAGCTGAAGGACTTCCACTTTGTTGGTGCAAAAAAAGGGAAATGTCCGACAGGTGGAAAGTTCTTGCTTTCGCAAACGTTGGAAGAAGCAAAGATGAGAATCTATTCTGAGGCCAGTTGCAATGAAACCCACCACAGCCACAGATCATTTACATCACTGTTGAGAACGAGAGAGGTGGTCTCTTTTTGTGATTTCTTGATTCCAGATCAGATGGTTTTTGAGTGGTTGTCCCAAAGTGATTCATTACCACGTCCTCAAGCAGGCCTGTCCAGTTTCTCTTTTTGTCCTCTCCGGCAACAGAACTGTCGTCACTAGATCCCAACAAACATAAAATGTTCGTTGTGGCATTTTGACGGTCTTTTTGACCAGGAAGTTTTCCATTTGTAATTGTCTTCTCTGTCTTCTCATTGCAGTTTGCACACAATTTTTGTCTCTCTCTCTCTCTCTTACGCCTTTCTTTAAAGTTTGGCTTTCTTTTTTCCGTCTTGTCTCGGATTTCTTGTTTCCGTTGGTCGATGTCCACAAGGGGCCTCGTCAAAACTCTTTGCTTCTTCCGGTTCAAAATTGCTGTGATGCAAACCTTCCAATTGGGACTAAAGCTTTGCCTTGACCCTTCTTACCTTTTCCTTTTAACTCCAAAATAAGGAGCATTTTGCCAGTGATGTTTAAATGTTTTCAGAGTTCATGTTGTTCGACCAGCCTTGTTGGAATTCCAGATTGAAGATCCTCGTTCATCATTTGCCTTGAAGATTTAACCGCTGCAACGAACAGTTTTCGTTTGTGAACTGGCTTGTTAATATTCCTTGCGGCCAGAACCGGTGTTCGCTATGCTAACGCATGTTCGCGAACGACACAACAGCACTTTTCAGGAACAATGGGACACAAAATGTCGCAAGTTTCTTCGCGTTTTCAGTCAGGGAAGTGTGCCAAGCACTTTTCGCAAAGTACGTTTTACAAATCGTAATGTCTTCGCGGAACTGGTACAAAAGTTCTTGACTGTCTTGCCTTTGAGGATGAAACGATATCCAGGATGGAGTGATGCCCATGTTTTGGACTTTTGACTTTGAAACCGCTCCAAACGCCATTCAGCTGCATGAACATTTTTTGAAGTGAAACAATGTGGGTTTCTGTTGCTTTTTCAGATGCCAAGAAGCCAGAGTGGATAGATGACGTTGACCATCGCCTAGTTTCAGCCATTTCGATGGGTTGGGAGCGCAACATGATCAAAGGTGGCGACCCAGTCATTGTGGTGACCGGGTGGAAAGCTGGGGCCGGTTACACCAACACCATGAGAGTCATCTACGTTCCCAAGGGCGACACCCCACCGCAGACTCTGTTGTCAGGATCATTCTAAAGTTCAGATCTGAGTATTTCAGCAATCTCAACCCAAACAGATCTGAGTATTTCATCAATCTCAACCCAAACTGTGTAAAAGCTCATTGTTGTTCTGTTTTGTGCGACGCAGACGTTTCAAACTTGTCAAGAATATGATGCCAACCGGTGTGTGCCACAGTGCCAAGAGAATGCGTCGCTGAGTCTATCTTTGGAGAGGGGTGCTTTTTGTCGAGGGACCTGTATCGGCCAGTTGAATGATTCAGTGATGAGAATGGTAACAACTGTGCAGTTCAGAATTTCGCATGTTGTGATAAAAAAAGAAATGAAACTTGGAAACTGCAGCGCCATTGTTTTGCAATGTGTGTGGTGATACATCAGAAGGCTTCTGTGCAACAAAAGGTAATGTGTTTATCAATCGCAGATCTGAGATCCCCCTTACAGCTTGTTGAAGACGAGATCTTTTTATTGGAAGCGTTTGTTTCTTGTTGTTGAGCGGATGCTGTTTTTTCGTTTCTTCTACATCTTAGTGGCAGTCATCTTAGCGCTGTATGTGATAACGGATTGTCATAACGTAGTTACGTGACAGCTCATGTACCTTCTTCCCAACCTAACCTTCAGAGTCGAGAGTAAAACCCAAAGGAAAGTATTGGATATTCTGTGCGTAAGATTTGTTTGTTGGAATAAGTTCATCAGGAATCTTTCGTTTCAAATGCTAAGATTCCGGATTAACGTTTGAGTGCAATGTTCTTACATCGTCACTTGAGTGGTACATGATAGCAAGTGGATTTTGGTTTGTGACGAAAATCAAGCAAGACCCCTTTTTAGTTGGAACCGTGCTTCTGTTTTGATTTTGTACTGTACCCTAGTGGGAACCGCATGCTCATTTCGGATTTTGATGTCCTGTAGCGAAGTACATGCGCGTCTAAATTTTGTCCACAAAATACTATTGAAGCATCTTATTTTACAGGTTGACTGTAAAATATTGTTTGGAAAATAAATTGTTGAATCCAGTTTGGGGTTGTGTCAAACAAGTTATCGAGAGTCGAGGAGAAGCGCTTCCGTACAAACCTTTACGGGTCGCGCAACTCAACTGGAACCGTCCAACCAACTGCCAGGGTTCCCATGCCACTGTTCACCTACACTTTACAAGGTTCCCACACCAAGTCACTGACACTGAGAAAATTCCAGGGTGTCCAGCAAGCTTCCAGGAAAATTTGATGACAATGATGGGAGCATGACTCCATAAGATTCCCTGGATGTGGGAACCCTGCCGTTCTTACCCTGGAAGGCGTTTCCCAAGGAACTGTCCTGCCAATGGCTTCCATGAACATCCCCACAAATTAGTTTGAGGGTCCGCACCTCTGCCCCCAGCAAGGCTTTTCCTTTGGGTATTTCGACACTTCTATTTGTCTCCGCCAGCAGTTCAAATGCCACACGTTACAAAGCTGACGGCATCTTCCACGTGAATTGGTCGAAACCACACACTTGCAAGAAAATTTATGCTTTTGTATAAAACGGTTTTATTGCAGTACGATGCTAACACGAAACTTCGATTCAGGAATGCCAAATTTTCTCCAGTTTTGAACACAACACGGTCAGATAATCAGAAAGACAAATAAATACATAAGCTGTTGTTTGCGCTCTCATCAGTTGACCATGTTTTCCGTGAGGCATTGCGACATTTACTTTCTCGTTTGAAGACGTACCCATGTTTTTAAATTGATTGGTTCTTGCACGTTTGATGCCAGGCTCCAACTCCGTTCGCGTTATCAAAGTGAAGTTCTGTGATATCTACACGCACAACAGGCCATTTTACTCTGTACAAAATTCTTTTAAAAGAATTAAATAGTTTTAACAATCATACATTTTGAAGGTATACAGGCCTACCAAAAATAATTATCATCTGTAAAAACCTGACAGGCATACGCTCTCATTACACCGCCAATGAGAACATGGCATTTCGACAGATGCTATATACAAAGTACGAAAATATGAAGGAGCAATGATAACTTGAAATGTACAAGAGTCCTGATAGTGATGATTTCCATGCGATCACTCGTGCGTCCGCTATGAGCCCCACTCGTTCACTGTCAGAGGTAAATGCAGTCTGTTGGTTGTCGCATCCAGCCTTTTTGGATCTTATGGATCTTATGTACAACTGTTGTGAGCTACCACCTCCTGCTTGCCGAGTCTGTGTGTGCGCACTGAAGGCATCCTCACACGTTGCACCAGGAGACAGTAGGGTTGGTATGTTTTACCCTGCCGGCAGAGTTGCAAGGGCAGAACAAAAGACCAACGTCGTGTGATACCGGCTTAGAAGTAGAGTACTTAAATATTCACACAAGTCATGATAAGATCACTGCGCCGATGAAGAATCTTCTTCGTCTTCATGTTTTCTTTTCACTCCTCGCGATTCATCTGCGTCTGCATCTGTAGCAACAGAACGGAACATTGAAACAACTTCGTTGCGGGCACGCAAATGTGACTTCGTAGGGGGTGTGCTCCCAGTGCTTCGCCGCCGTGGGCATGCAAGCAAATGTGTCTAGAATCGCCCTGTCTTTAGGTGGGCCCCCAGTGCTACACAGTTGGCACAGGTCTCCATCAGGATTGAAAGAAGTTGCCGTGTTTCTCGGAAGTGTTTTGTTGTGCGACACCCCACTCGAGAAGAACGAATTCCGAGCTCCCAAATTTTCCAAGCAAAGCACCTGTACACATCATTTTTGAGTGGTCAGTGGGGGGAGGGAAAAGGCAAAGTAACGCACCTTCACCTTCACCGTCAATGTCTTCACCATCTTCGTCCTCGTCCACCTCTCCGGGCTCGAAGTCTTCTCCTTCACTTTCATCCTGCAAGTCAAAACCAGATTGCACTCAACAATGTCAACAACAGATCAAAACAAAAGTTTTTTTTTTCCCCAAGATGGGTCAGATTGATATTTCTTCGGTGTTTTTCTTTCAGTGGTGTCAAAACAAAGATTCTTTTTTCTTCTCTGCGTTGGAATTGCTGACACGGACTGTTCATGTGTTAACTGTATACAATTCTTTTGCAAGAACAGAACGAAAATGCGATGTCAGAATGTTTGGTGGACTAACTTCAAGATTTGATTTCTGGAGATACTCAAGACCGACCTCCCCATCCTCCTCATCTCCTTCCTCATCGTCGTCATCATCATCATCTTCATCCAAATCATCATCGTCATCGTCATCATCGATATCAACCACTCCCTCCTCGTCGTCATCGTCGTCTGCACGAAAAACATCAGATTACTTTTTCCACTTCTTCAGGCAAGGACAATATTCACATTGGCAGGAAGGACACTGACACACTTTGAAGTGGCGTCACGTCGGCTAAATTTTCAGAGGGACCCGAGGCGCCGGGGCCATGGTGGAACAAAAAAGAACATCGTTGCCCTTTGCATTGTGATTTTCAGCTGAGCACATTGGCGCATGCATACCTTCTGAGTCTCCCTCTCCTTCCTCGTCGTCGTCCTCGTCTTCCCCATCAATGCCGTCCTCTCCATCCTCATCCTCGTCCTCCTCCGCCTCCTGGTTCTCCCGGTCGTAGCCGTCTAGGTACTGCAGGTCCTTCA
>JAAUYG010117517.1_pt1 | contig 12122 bp, 9 predicted proteins | sample 7278091 | NCBI WGS metagenome assembly JAAUYG01 (sample SAMN14350201, study PRJNA611818) | marine sediment metagenome | isolation source: surface marine sediment (0.6m) | place: French Polynesia: Moorea | collected 2018-08
GGACCAGATGACACTTTGTGGATGGCCATCGTAGAATGGTGACGTGTCTTGTAGCTGAATAAAGAGAATATGACATGTTTGCTTTTATTTCGTTTCATCAACTTTCAGCCTTTTACATCGTTATACAGACAACGCCCACACACTTTCAAACTTCAAGCATTTACACGTAGCCATCTCACTGATACATCGGTACGCCTACAAAGTTTAAAACAAGCACACTATGACATCAAACAAGAAATCAAATTTTCAAATCCTAAATGCATTGTTGATAAATATTTTAGACATGGAGACCACACGAGATGAATGTAAACCAAGATATCTGAAACATCAAAATGAAATTTTGATCTTCGCAACTACAAAATGAAGGGAAATGGGTGGGTTTTTTTTGCAAAAGTAACACCTGCTCAAAATAGGACTTGAAAAAAATATAATAAAGCAAATTCAAGTTAAGAAATCCCTTAAGAGTTGCTCTAAGACACAAACTTTTGGATAAGATGTACAATATATGCATCCTTGCTAATGACAATTTTGTGTGCATTGTTCCATGGCAGTGGTGTAAAAAGTATGGACATCTATGATCAGACACAGTTTATCAGGATTTCAACGGAGGACTGTCACGTCTGGAAGGGTCCCGCCGCTAGCAGAAGATTCCGTCGAGTGAAGTGTAGATTTAGCACTGGGGAGGATTTGGTGGGATAGGAGCCAATTTCATAGTTCACCTTGTCGTTTCTGAAACAATAGAGAGAGGGTACACACATGCAATCATCATATACAAGCATTGTATCTAGAATGACAAGACATTGTATTTCAGACGAAAGGCTACCAGCACCTTGACACGTTAAAATTCAACTCGGCTATATATACACAGCACCATTAGTTATGGGTTCATGGTTTAATATATTTGACCTTTAGGATAAGATGTACACATCACTGCTAAGTTTATAAATTCAAATGAATTTCTATATTGTCAATGTGATGAGTCAATCCAGCAGTGTATCAAGAACAGGATACACTATAATGTAATATATATTATATACATCAACACGAGAGTATTCAAGACCGGGTTCTCAAATATCCTGCAGTGTAGACTTCAAGTTAAATATTCAGCTGATTAGGTGTTCAGGTTAGAACCAATTTATTAAAGTAAAACCGTGAGAATTTTAAGAAGTTAGTCTAGCCATGGTTGATGTTCTTACAGAATAACCCCTGAGAAGCCTTCACTGTCCGAGTCCTCAAATAAGCGACTCATATCCCAGAGTTTTACTGTACTGTCCATGCCCCCTGAAAATTGACAAAAAGAGAATATTACTAAAATCTGACTTTTGTTTTCACACATAATACCTCAGTGCAGTGACAATGCTATACATATATGTTTCAGTGTGGGAAAATCATACTATTTCCATGTACCAGTTCAGGAGAATCCCAACTTTAGTTTGTGCCATCTGACTTGAGAGATCTGACTTGTGGAGATCAAAGTTTCAGTATTGATAATTATTTATTCAGTTTCCAACATGTTACAGACCATATGTTGTGTAGAAAACATTCACTATTCAATCCCCTGCTCTTTCAGATTAGGAGAATCATGCTCAATGTACTTCAGATTAGTTTTAAGAAGATTTTTTCAGCAATTCTGAATAGCAAATTTTATCTGCAAGGCTGAAGCAACTCAGTGTTTACAGCTGTGGCCAGCAACACTTTTTCCCCCAAGTTTAATTCATAATCTTTCTCCATCATATAAGTCACGTATTTGCTTAATTTAGAGAGACTTAAAATGTTACCCCACCTGAAGCTAGGAGAGTGCCCTCCCTGCTGAACGCCAGGCTGTACACGGTGTCCGTGTGACCACGTAACTGCCCAACCAGGTCTCCTGTTGACAGGTCCCATAAGAGCACTAACTTGTCACTACCTGCAGGTGGTAGAACAAACCAGTGATACCATCAGACCGGAGAGCTTCATTCAATTTCTCAGGTGCAGTATACTTTCTACACAAAAAGGATTTTGATTGTGCAAGAATCTATTTCTTTTTTTGTGTGTGTGTTTATGTATGGGATAGCCATGAAATGTGCTGAGAATATAACAGCTAATAACTCGGACAAGGTAAGATATGAGTATATGGACAAATTTAAAGTAAATTACACTATGACCAATGCTAAAGCTCCTTTACATAACTTGAATGTAGTAAGGGGTTCTTTACTTTGAGAAATGCAATGGCATATCCAGCATAATACAGTATTTGGAAGAAAGTTCAACAAACTAAATATCATTAATTATATCAGGGCAGGGTAAAACAGGCATATATCTGTCATGGATCCGCTAATATGTAAGCAAAGGGCAGTTGTAAAGGTGCAAAATGGTGTTTAGAGAGCTTGTAAGACTTACCTGCTGATGCAAGATATCGTCCGTCTGGTGAAAACGCCAAACTTTGTACTGAGCCCTATGTGGAAGGTATGCTACTTTTAGTAATCAATACAACAGGTAAAAGTACATCACATATTTGCCTACCATTTGATGTGTATCTTAAATTTTTGTCCAATATTCTCATGATATGCTTGGGTAATCAGTTTAAGTTGCCCATAAATACTGGTAGCCAAATCAACATACATGTATACTGCAGTAGTTATAAGGTACAGTGGAGCTCTTTCTTTGAAGAGCACCCTGGAATAAGAGCATCTAGAATAAAGACCACTTACTGATTGACCAAATGTGACCGACTGATGACATTTAGTCTCAGAATTGAGACTGCAGATCACCCCAATATTAAGACTGCTTTTAGCTTTGATCATGGGTGATTTTTTATTCCTGGTTATACTGTGGTTTGCAGGTTTTTATTAAGCAAGGAATCTCTTTTTCAATTTACCTCTAGAGACTGAAACTGCAATGAAACTGCATCCAGCAGTACAACTTTTTGTTGTATGCCCAAAATGAATGATCAACCTTCCGAATCAAAACAAGGAAGTATTTTTTCAATCATTCTTCTGTTGTAAACATAGGATATAAAACTGTATTATATTTTTTTTTCAACATATGGTGTCCCAATCAATGTTTATCCTTACCTTATGGCCTGTCATAACTCTCACACAGCCCCCGTTGGACACATCCCACACCCTCACCGTCCTGTCTGTTGAACCAGTGGCGATATAGTTACTGTTAGGATGAAACTGGACACACTGAAAAACAGTATAATGCAACAATGATAAAACTTTATGAAAGGAGAGAGATTGGTTTCTAAATTCTTTGTAATGTTTTGCAGGTGGTACATAATTTTCAGGACACGGATGGGTCTATATATTGTTATAGCATTGGAGGTCATCGTATAGTCAACTGTCTAGTTGGATGCAATGAATATGGCATACAGAGTCTTATAAAAATAGCTTGCAGTTCAACATAGTGACTAGACAAAGGAAGCTATAAAGTATAAAACAATTTAAAGTTATTGTTAGAATATTGACGCTCAATTTTAGATTTATATTATGAGCATACAGTAGAACTTGTGTTCCATCAAACTGAGTACTAGAATAGATCATTAGTTTTTAGCCTTTATATGGTTCACCAACAAACAAGATTGTAATTAAGTTCAAGCCTAAAAACAAAAGTGCCTCCTACGCAACTTACATCCACATCTGCCAAATGTCCAGCAAATACCCTAACTGGCTGGTAGTGGTCAGTCGTCCACAGGCGAGCTGTACGATCGTGGCCACAGGACGCAAAATAATACCCATAGGGCCTGAGGTGGAAGAAATAAGTGTCAGTTTATCCAAACAACAAAATGGCATCTGACACACAGAGTTTTCATAGATCACTTGAATGTAGAGAAAATACTTTGCCATAGACACTTCAAGCTTGTTAAGTGGAGCCACCCTATGGAGATGAAAAAGAGGCTGTTTATGCACAGGCGGGTCTTTTACATAGGCTCACATCAAGGTATTGCAAACAATAATGGAATCAAAAATCGCTAGCTATCAATACAGTTGGGGCTTCTAAAGGTTGGCAGGATGAGAAAGATCTATGCTTTGTGGAACTGAGCATCCATGGGTCTGTCTTTTACCTATTAAGCTGATGAGCTAAAATCACTAAAATTTTATCCAATGTCTTTAAATGTAGAATTGGAATTAATTTTTCTTCGCAACGGTTTCAAGGTGAGATTGCTCATACCTATGCAGCTGATAAGATGCCAATTCATTACAAATATTGTACCAAAAAGATGTCTCAACTAAAAAACAGATGCCCCAAGTGACAGAAAAAGTTTCAAATAATAACAAGATGCCTTAAACATTTATACCAAGAGAGCAAAATTAGCAGCTTAACCAATATTGCTCTTACCCAAACTTAACATCCCACACAGGATAGATGTGTCCTTTATAACAGACTATGTTAGTCCAAGTCTGCAAACTCCACAGACGAACTGGAAAATAGACCACAACAAAGTTACTTTCTTCAAACTCTTAATATGGGAAACATGACCAAATATAAATCCAATAAAAACTTAATCTATGCATATTTTTATTACCCACATGTGGAAATCAAATTATAATGGATTACACGTATCATGACACTGAAGCAAGAGCTGTATAACTAAAACCGCACTTGCTACAGTTCTACAAATAGCATCTCTTGGACGACAATTTTTGTTATCCCTCAAGCCTCTCTTATTTAAGTCACATATCCTTGGCCTATTTTTTATCGCTAAAAACTTTTAACGTCCACCACCACCCACCCACCCCCCAAACAATTGAGAAATTGTATTTCTTAGGCAAAGGCAAACCAGAGGTAGCAATGATCAATTATGTATGTCCCTTGGTTCTTCTTTCATAATTACTTTGGCATATACATTTAAAAGTTTTGTGACAAGGCGATTAACTGATCAAAAACTTCCACATTTTTCTTGAAACTACGATGCTCAGATTAAGACAGTCCAGGTCCGATGACTTTGGACTATTGTACTCACTAGTTCCATCTTCAGACGATGACACTAGCTGCTGCCTGTCTGGGGTAAAGCTGCAGCCGTAGACGGGCCCTCGGTGCCCCAGGAGGTTTTTGGAGTCGCTCCCTGTACGGTCTTCCATCATACGTTCTAGAACATCATCTGAAAATTTTGAAGTTAAAAACTATTCAATAAAGATATTTAGTAACACCTTGAGCTGCTGAAAAAACTGTGCTCCAACGCATATGGAATTTTCCTCAGATGACACAATGCACCTATTTTTGAACACCATTACTGGCATAATGCACCTAAATTTTGGAAGACTAACAAAGTCATCAATTGTAAAAGTTATGGAGTATTTTCCAGAATTGTTAGTAATACAACATACACTCTATTTTCTATCGCAAAAGGCTATTATTCCTGTAATTATTTAAACTAAATTATGATTTATTTAAGTTGTTTTCAGAGTACACGTGCCTGCTTCTTTGTCAATGAGTTCCAGGTCATCTGGTGGTTTCATGCTGCGTAATTTGTTTTGATTAAGTGACCAAACTCGTAACTGTGAATCGGCAAAACCCGCCGCCATCACACTTGAATCATCACAGGTGGTGACGCTGGTCACGCTGCAAAAAAAAAACAAAAAACAGTTAATGATAAATAATGCATTCGACCGACATGCCTTTGATAATTCTTTCAGACTTTGTTACTGAAAAGTTTTTTGGGAGCTACTTTAATATTGATACCGTTATACTATATATAATACTAACCATGCTTTCATTTTTAGATGTTTCTAAATTCCACTTAAATAGTGAGGTGCACAACTGATGTTTGATAGTAAATACTTCACTGTCAGTGTTTTTCATGGTCAGTGCATTTCAGTGTTGCCATGTTTCACTGTCAGTGTATTCTCAAATAGTGAGGTGCACATCTGACATTTGATAGTAAATACATGTATTTTACTATCGGGTATTTCACTGCCAGTGAATTTCACTGCCAGTGAATTTCAAGTTACAGACCCTAAATTTGGTGCATATCAGATGTCGGCGTCAGTTTATGCCGATAACTATTTAACTTAAATTTGTTTCTGTTAGCCACACTGACCCTTGATTAGCGTTAAGCAATGTGTAGAAACAGATGGACGGGAGCTGCTTTGGGCCCAAATTGACACGTTTCAAAGACTCGCGTAACGCTCGTGCTTTTTCTATCTTGTCCTGGTCCCGCCTGAAAATATGAGTAACATAATGTCTAAAACATGTGTGTGATATTTATATTACGTATCTTCAGAAGTTATAATGTTACTATTGCTATAAATACCAACGTTGCCTATACAATGTACAATTCGGAGTTAGCCACACACAATTATTGCAAAAAAATTCCAGCTGGCTTGTTGCTATCTAAAAAGTTAACATTATAATTAGTCATTTTACTGACAATCAATACAGAATATCTTTATCTGAGCACTATATGGTTACAAATGCTGTGCTGTGTTTGAACTTGTGGTGCCAGCATTACCAACAACAGCTCTGAACCTACAACTCTGGGAGAGGAATCCTTGTCAGGGCCGGGGCGTTAGGATCATTCTTGGCTTTCTTTGCCAGCAGGGGATCTTTCTTAGCCTTCTTTTTCTGAAAGAGAATGAATTTGCGCGTTTCACACTGCAGTTTCACACTCCATGTCATCACCAACATTTCCACTTTATTTATTTTAATCAAAATGACAAAAACAATTGCTGCTTGAATATGACATAAGGAGAAACGGTTAAGCTGTTAATCTACAAAGTTTAATCAAGCCGGTCATGTAGCAAGACACTAGACTCTCACGTATGGGATTGTAAGTACATGTACTGCGAGGTTGAGTCTCACACAAAGCTAACCCATTCAAGGTTAAAAGCCTTGACCCGCCCCCTCCCCATGAATCGTAATTTCTTTGTGCAAGGTGCTACTACCGGTAGTTGTTAAACATGTATAGAGATGTGCAGCTACAAGGTTCAGGGTACTTAAATGATATTGTCTATCTCACTAAAAACAAAGTACCAGAGACCCCCCCCCCCCCAGCTAAGACTACTTTTTAAGAGTTTTATTTGCATCATACCTAAGGTGAGATTTGATGGGCTATTATGATCTGACACCCGTGCACACAATCAAATAGCTTTTTTTCAATGTATAGGTCCTTACAATTTAAGACCCGTTCATTTAATAATTCCCTCCATTTTCACATCAGCTATCGGTGACACCACTCTTATATTTTCAATATAAAAATCCCTCCATTTTAAGACCACCTCAAATTTAAGACCATATTTTTCTGTCTGAAGGGGTGGTCTTAAAATTCAGGGACCACTGTATTATATTATAGTGTCATCACTAGCAGCAATCAGCATCCCACTGGTGATGTCTAACCTTGGCAGCAGCCGATGCTTCTTCCTCATCATCATCCAGTGGAATGTTAATCTCTGGTTCCTTCAGCAAGCCATGGAAAACTTTACCTTTGTTCACTGTACATAGAAGAAAATATATTTTTTATTATAGCGGTATCTAAATAAGATTTCACCATGGTAACATATTTCCAATTGAACCACAGAGCAACTAAGCTTACCATCAATCAAGCAATCAATACACTAATTTAAACATGTTCTGAGGATGAAATACCGGTAAGTATTTTTAACATAATGGTTCAGGAAAATTAATTTATAAACATTTTAAATATTTACAACATTTAAAGCCTAAAGCTTTACTCTTAAAAACACAAAAAGCGTGCTTTTCTTCTGATACTACTATATGCATATCCATATGTATATTACTAAGAAAATGTCAAAGCTTTAAATATACCTTCTCTGCGTGCTTCTCCAGTCATTGCACCGGAGTTTGCATCAATCTGCTGTTTGGATCGTGGTACACCGTCAAATACTGAAACATGTTTCAAATACTGAAACAACGAACCAGTTACAGAAACCCAGATCAACTAGACACTTGTTACACTAATAAAGGTAACTAACAAAGTGATCAACAGTCCCTAATTCTTAGTTATGTTAATTTTGCAGAAAGCTACAAGAATTGCATGGAATCCATATTAACTTTCAACTAATCTATTTTTTTTTTCAAAGAATAAACTAATTAACCTACCATCAATAAACATGTGTTCCTGGACAATATTCAGCAACTTGTTGTGCTTTTTCTCCAGCAGGTGTCGTTTTAGATGGTTATAAGAATCCCGTGACATTTTGATGGTAAACTTGCTGGTCCTGTTTTCAAGGAAAAGAAAGGCAGTGCTTTAATACAGATTGACTCAAAGGCATACAGCAAAGTTCAGCTTATACCATAAAGGCGCAAGTTCTTGAGTGTTAACATAACAAATGTGATCACTATTATGAGAAATGCTATTACATGTACATGTATAAGGAGAAAAACACACAATTCTACATATATGTCTGCACACTGTTCAACATCACACAGCAGTTTCTAAAATCTGTTGCCTACAGACGAATACATGTACTGTTTACCTGATATAATACCTGAATTATCCACTCATTACAGTCAATAATAGGGGTACACATGGGTCTATAAAACATGGCCTGATTCAATTTTTATTTTTAACAGAGAACTACGATTCCCAGATCATTGTTTCAGACTCCTATCTGAATTGTATATCAATCTTTAACAGCCTTGGCTCATCAGATTGTATTTTTATAGGTGGGCTAGCTCATGAATCGGCAGTTAACAGGGGCGCCAAATCGCTAATCACTCTTTAGTGAGAGTGCAGATCGTGACTTGCAAGGTAAGAATTTGGTCGGCTTGCTAGATCAATTTGCCAAAATGGCCGGTTCACGCAATTTGGTCGATTCGATTTTAACCCATGTGTACCCCTAATAATTTTGATATTGCAAATACCTGCAAAATGCTTACTTAAAATTTTCCAGAAGCTGGTTGCCCACCATGTGTTCAGATTTAGTGACCGTGGACAGCTGGCGTAAATCATCTGCATAGTATTCTTCTTGGTCCAACGAAAACTTCTCAAAAAATCCCTTGGCTGAAAATGTGAGTTACGCTTATAAAATTTTAGCTCAATTAAGGCATGATACGGGCAGAAATTTACCTAACCAAAACATCTAACATTTCTGTCATAAAATTACACTTTATCTTGACTTCCTCACACATGAAATACACAAGCAAAGAAATAATATTTATTACTTTTCGCAACTTCAGAACACCTTGAATTTGAAGGGAAAATGAAAATCTGTTTCGATAAGAAACACATCTACATTAGTAACTCTGACAAAACTTGTTTTTTCATGGTCGATATGTATCTGCATACTTTTTCACAGAACCAGAAAATCATATGTGTACTTTCCCGGTACAATAGACTTGTAGTTTACACTGCACTGCACATACCTGATGCTTCATGGTTGTTATACACCAACTCCAGGTAGAGGTGGACAAACACAGGATACAAAACAAGGGCTAGCTCACACTGTTGGAACAAAGAAAAGTAAGTGTAATTTTAACTGTGCTCCCCAGCCTACGATGTAATCTTATGATGTACATGATGTCCTGACAGCACTTAGAGAATCTGTTGTTTCTGGCAAATAACATAATGTAGCAATGTTCATCTTACTGTTACAAAAGTACAAGTTAAAAGTACAAGCAAACTACATACAAATGGTCACATTATAACTTATACATAAGAACAGTGACACATGGATGGTCACATTAGGAAGACAGACCACTGAAACTCTAGTACTCGCACATCATTTACAGGATAAGACTGGAAAAACTGTTTCTAAATACTTGCGAGATGGGCTGATGTCACTCAGACACAATGAGTGACATCTGAACCCCACACAAATTTCCCTAAAGATGGCAGCAAGATGCTTGGCAAAAGTAAAATTGTAAACTAATTTCCAGTTTTCAACAGAGTTGAATGCGGAATTTTGTATATGAACACTTGCCTTGTGAACATCAAGAGAGTTTTCGACAAACTGCTTCAGGCTGGTATAATGGTCATCACACAGCGAAGGATCTCCAGCACTGGTTAGTTGAGCAAATACCGGTATTTAATCAAAATGGTATTAACATAATAAAAAAGTGATTAGCATAGCTAATCCATCTACTGACCTACAGATTAGTCAAGTTTTTCATATACAGAATAACAAAAAAACTATAACATTTCAATTATAATGTTGTAAACAGTATGGTAGTTCAGGTCTAACAAAAGATTTTGTTGGTCCACATACATGAAACGTTTCTCTTCTGACCTAAGAATGTAAGTGTCAAATCAGGTTAGATGTTTGTACCTTTTATAAGCTGCCAATGCATGGGAAACTTCAGATGCACTTGCTGCTGCATTCTCTGTCTTTATCTCAGTGTCACCAACATCTGCTTCTTTCTTGAGCAAGGCCTCAGTTTCCTACATTGTACAAAAGAGAAATATGAGTAAGTAAGAAAGAAAGAAGTAAGTAAGCCCTTACTGTGATTATCTCTATGTCCAGAAAGCCTGATTCATAAGTATTCATAACTATGCCTACTGAATGGAGGTCTTGTTAAGGGCCTCTATGTTCAGATCATGCAGATTCTGATTGCACAAGCCATGCAGACCCTACAAGCTTCTGGCTGACATAGATATAGATCTGCAGTGGGTAGGAATTCACTTAAGACATTTTTGCCTGGCTACATCTTAAATTCTTTTACTGCTATGTAATATAACATGTATAAGTACCAGTCAGTGTAGTGGGATACAATTGGGTAACCATCCCTCCAGAATGACACACTCTCCAAGTCTAAAGAATGACTGTAATTCTTCCTACTGTAATTAATTTAGCTGTTGGATGAGTGGTTAACACTGGACTCTCAACCACGAGATTGTGGGTTCGAGTCCCACCATACAGTGTCCCTGGGCAAGATTTGTACCCGAAATGTGCTTCAGTTCACTCAGCCGTAAAATGAGAACCTGGCAATACACAGAGAAAGCTTTTGTACATTGATCTCCCATGGCGCCGTGTAGCGTGTGTCTGGGTTGTATGCTCCATATGGGAGTTGAGGTGTTGGTGTGTCCAGGTGTGCCGGGGGTAATTATATGTAAAACGCTCTAAGCTCATTCGAGGATAAAGCGCTATATAAGGCCTGCATATTATTATTTTCAGTATAATGCAATTACATATATCTAAACCTAAATAAATTCTGACTAATGGGCTAAACAGACTCTCTGTCAGATTGTTGCTATACATTTGTTTTTGGGGGGGGAGGGGGGGGCAATTATATGTATTTGTTCATTGTAATCAAACTTTAATGGTTGCGAGAACCAGAAACTGTCCAGTCTAGGTTTTGGGCAGTTACGACATTAGCTGGCAAGCTGTTCCACACATTCACCACCCTATGAGTAAAAGAAAGTTTCTGCATGTTTTAAGTCTTGAACTAGGCTTTATTAGATTTAAAATGTGGTCTCTGGTTCTTTGTTTAGTGCTTAATTGAAAGAGTTCTGGTAGGGAATTGTCATATTGGCCGCTAAATTGTAATAGAGGAAACTCAAAGTAATAGTAATGGTAATAGTAATGCTTGTAATCAATAACATCCCTGGTGTGTTGTCATCAATGACACCCAGGCCTGACACCTCAGTCACGGTTTTAAGAATTATCCCCATTTGGTGACGGGGTGTAATTGTATTCACGGTTATTCGTATTACCCAGCTGCAGGTGAACACATCTGTCTTGGTTGAATAGCAATTGCGATGTCTTTGTCCAAGTTGTGATGTTAAAAATATCTTGCTGCAGTTGATCACAATCCGTTATGTTTGCAATTAGGTAACTTTTAATTAAGCGTTATTGGCTTCAAGCTCAATACTACACACTGAACACAATCGGGTGGGATCATGAGCAAAATTGAGGGGCAATTGTTCTTTTTAATCCGATATTAAATCCTGTCAGGAAGGGGGGTATGGATACAAGTGAACCCGCCCTCTGAGACGACCTACCCTGAAATCTTTGGGATGATGTACTCCCAAGTTAGGCACTTTCTGAGTAAGTTATTAAATGGTCTTTGCTCAATTAGGCATATTGCACAATGAATTTGAAGAGTCTGTGTGGGTAGAAGCTAAGTTGAATCTAAAAGACCAAGTTTTGATAGGGTGTATTTATCGAAGTCCCAACAGCTCGGAACGAAATAACGATCAATTAAATGATTTGTTAAGGTGTGCATCACAACTAAATCACTCA
>JAAUYG010103258.1_pt1 | contig 12121 bp, 20 predicted proteins | sample 7278091 | NCBI WGS metagenome assembly JAAUYG01 (sample SAMN14350201, study PRJNA611818) | marine sediment metagenome | isolation source: surface marine sediment (0.6m) | place: French Polynesia: Moorea | collected 2018-08
AATGAACAGCCCCATTCCAAATCTCACAACTGCCGGGAAGTCCAAAATTAATCTCAAGCAACAGACCTTTACCTTGAATTGCAGTGAAAACAAAATGCAATATATTTCCTACATCTGACAGATTTTGGAATAAAAAAAATAGTTCAATTACTGTGAAGGCTAAAGCATTATAACATAACTTACCTGGGAAAGAAGAGTCGTTTTTTCTCCAGGTAGGCATTGAGACCTTTGTTGATCTTGTCAAGCAGACCGTTAGAGTCGAGTAGTTTCTCCAGCAGGCCATTCATGTTGGTGGCCACTAACACCTGCCCGGAGATACAGATACTAAAGTTCAGAAATCAGTCAGGATGAATCAGCTAGTAGTCAATCTGTGACTTCATAGAATTATTTGATACATATATATTTTTATACAAGACAATTATGCATATACAACTGTAAGTACATATATGTGCACGGCTTACAAGTTTTTGTATAGCTGCAGTATACTGACAGCCTTTTACATGTTTTAGCATCCAACTCACTTGTGGTTCAATAATTCAAATTTTCCACCAATGACAATGCTCCTTACATGTGGGTCCCGCACGGTGTGTTTCATGATGTCTTTCCAGTTCCTGTCCACTGTCTGAAACAGCCGCCCTTCCTCTGGCATCTGCTGCATGATATCCTCCGAGGAGAAGATTGGCTCCAGGTACAGCCACTGAGCCTGGACCTTCAGCCACTCATCTATCGTCTCCTGGATACGGATCAGACGCTCCTCCCACTCCTGGTACCATGGCAACCAGGGTAACAGGAATATTTAGGTTTACGCACAATTCATTATTATCATGCAAAGTCATTGGATATTTTCCGACATAGCAATGAAAAATTTCTTTAACTTGTTAAACTGTGGAATATGGTTAACTGAGAGATCCAGAAAAGAGAAATCCACAACTGAAAGATCCAGAACAAACACTGAAGATCAAGAGCCAAGAAACATAGTGAAAGAGATACACATGTATAGAATAGGTAGATGTTTTGAAATGCATTAAGTTGACATGACTTAGACTCTCAGATTATGCCACTGTTACAATGGTATGGTAAAGTTTATGGCAGGTGACATATCCAATAAATGGTACAAGTGGAGGGGTAGGGAGAACTGACACAATGTAGGAGTCGGGGTAAACTCAAAGTCCAAAGGGAACAAATAGTGCCAAATATATTTCTTAGAAGTTTTGGACTACAAATTTATACCAAGCGGTATACCTAAGATATTTCCCTCTCTTACACTCCTGATATACCAGTAATAATTTGCCAGATTTGAAATACAAACATGACCACAGAAAACAGGTGTAAAATGTGAAATTCGACTTTAAAAATTGTATTTAATCCTTACAAGTTTATTTTGAGGTTACAGTAATTTACAAAGATTCCTGTCGAGAAAAGCAGCTGCAAACCATGCACGCAGGGTGCAAAAAATTTTTTGGGGGAAAAAACAACCTCCCACTTCTTCACATACAATTGGATATTGACATGCAGGGATTGCCATTGCTACAAAGCCTTATGGGTCATAGCAGCAGGCAGCGCACTTTTAGCTTCATCATTTTTTCCCGAACATAAGACTCAAGGTCTAGCATTCAAGAAAGGCCTTATAGACCCATAACAGTGGTGCCTAATAGAAGATCATGGTCTTTTAAATGGGATAACAAAGTTAATAGAATCTACTCAAATGACGAGTTGTGATTAGCTGCCACTGGGTTACAGTATTATCAAATACTTAAGTTGAAATTCTGTGTAAAATAGAAGTTAGCAGTGATAAAGAAGGAGTTTTTGTTTAAAATTACAATGTAAGTCAGGGATGGCACAGTAATGGAAAGTACATATACCTGTAGTAATAAAAAGGCAGTCCAGTTATGATTCTTTTCTAACCAATTTTTTTACTGACACGCTCCCTTTGACAGTCCACACAAATGTTAATCGTTAGAAATTTTGAAGTTTGACAAATGAAATAAAAAAAATAAATAAAAAAATAAAAAAGTGAAATTTAGAATGGTGTCCAACAAGAAAATGAAAGCTTAATTTGTGATTACCTGTTGTGGTTGGTATTTATTGCTCATTGTTTAATAACAATTTAAGAACTGGACTGCAATAATGGTGATGCATACTGTTGAAATATCGGAATTGATCATATAAAAACACGCATGGTCTCTTCTTATGAACTATTTTGCATTTATTGCCTAAACTGATCAGTGTACATATATATTGCTTTCGTCCCCACAGACTTATAATCATGAGTTTATTTAATGCTGAGCACAAGTTTTTCAGAAAAATCATAGAACAGAAGAGCATGGTCTTATATATAGGTCAAATTAGGGGCCATTTTCTTATAAATGGGTGATCTCATGAATCTTGTGTTCAGGAAAAAAATGGTAGCCAATAACCATATCCAATAGTCTGTAAACAAAATGGCAGGAACAGGTAGTGACAAGTTCTTTTGAAGTCAAAGAATTTTTGCAATGGTGGTAATGCATAGAGATTCATGCTGTTCAATGAGTATGTTATATCACTTATTGATGCTGATATATCTTTGTCATTTTGTGGGTGACAAATGTATTACATGTACATCATGTACATGTCTCATAGCAAAAATGCTGCATCATGCAAACTCCTCAAATAATCCCTTTTCATAAGGATTTGTTTTTGCTTGTGAGAAAAAGAGCTGAACAATTATTTTAACAACATTTTTCTGTCAAATTAGTTAAAACAATGTGCAAGGTTTGTTCACAAATCCAGATACTGGTATGGTACAGTCACAAACAATTGGGTTGCCATGACATTCTCATACTTACCTTAATTCCCAAGTCAAAGCTCTTAAAATATGGATTAGTGTCAAAGCTGTATACTTCGAATTGCACTTCCAAATTTTTAGAGCATATCTTGAGAAATTCGAGTAAGTTAATTAGGCTAAATTCATGAGGGTAAATTCTAGAGGGTAAAGATGTCAGAGAAACTACAAGTACAGTACCTCTAAATCTATTCTACTGAGTTACAGATAAAGAAGACAAAGATATCACAAAGGCATAAAACAGGGCGGAAAATTGTAGACAGTCAACAAAAACATTCACACCAACGCACAGATAAGGCACAGTAACCAAGTCAATATTCATGTTTATATGCCTTTTTTGTTGTGGGTAAATAAAATAAAACTGATATTATCGAAATGCCACATTTAATGCACAAATTTACGCTCAGACCTTGCTTTTACATTCAATGTTACCTCCCTGACTGTTAATGGTTTAAAAGGTTTGGATCCTGATATCACGGCAAAACATTACAATACCACGCTGTGTGTTAATACCCTGGTCTGACCTTGATTTCCTTGTCGAAGGGTTTGATGAACGGGGATCCTCTCATCGTCTGAGTCTTCACTATCTGGTCATCCAGCATGGTCTGGATCTCGTCAACAGAGGCGAGGATAGACACGCCAGTATCCCGGTACTGGATCGTGTTAAACACCACCTCCTCCCATTCCTCGTTCATCCGGATCATCGCCTTCTCCAACGAATGTTCCTGGATACACAGCGAGAATTTATGGCATACAGACAACCAGGGCAGACACAATTACATTGATCTCTAAAAGGTCTGGAAAATATGGTCTTAAATCAAAGGTGGTCTTAAAATAAAAAGGCCTTTTAATCATCATGTTAATTCACAGATTCCGACTGGATTCACCAATCAGGTGTTGGGAGCCCTAATATAGCAATGAATTGACAATATCCAGACAACAAAGCCAACAATCTATGTTAAAATTCAGGATTGGCAGACAGAGCTAATATCTGATTCAGGACCACACTTTTCCTGGCTGAATTGGTGGTATTAAAACATATAGTACATTTAAACATTTCGCACAGTAACAATATTAACCTGAAATTGACTTTTTTCTATAAACTCTTTCATCAACTGAAGGTCTCTACTTGAAGGGTATTTCTGGATAAATTTAGGCTCACAGGTGTAAACTGTAGATTTTACCTTGGAGGCAGCAGCACTGATGCCCTCGAACTGTTCCATATATTCCTCCAGGCTCAGTTTTAACATTTTCCGTAGTGTGGTGCCCGAGTCCGGGGTGAGGTCAAACCCGGCGATGTCTGACATGCTCTTCCAGTGACGTGTTCGCATTCCACGGTTACACATGATAGAGATTACCGGAATGTTGTCCTGAAAATATTAAATACAAAATATTACAAAGTTGAAATAACTAAAAACTTAAACGTTCTAATGAGAAAAATTCTACAATCTGATATTGTTGCCCACCAGTCTCTCCAGTTGATATTAGAACATGACAGATAGCAAAGGACGTGTAGATTTCGATGTCATAGAAGCTAAAAGTAAAGGCACACAGGTTGAACTCTCTCTATTTTAAGACCACCCATGGGACCAAGAAAATGTGGTCTTATATTGCAGGTGGTCTTAAATTAAAGGAAAATTGCCCTTTGGGACCAATGAAGCAGTCTTATAATGGTGGTCTTAGGTGGTCTTAAAATAGAGGGTTATAAAATAAAGAGACTAATGTATGCATAGTCTGAGTGTATTAAATATACAGTACTGACAGAAAGTTTATGACATGTATGCCTGTGTCACACTGAGTGTATTGGTTTGACTGGGGTATTCATAACACTCTCATATAGGTGCTAGTGACAGCTTAGCATAGCTAGCGGCAGTTCTAGGGTTTGGAACTGATTAGGTAATGAATTGGATATTTCATTTATAGTTCATTTTTGAAAGAAACATCCCAAAGTATAATTTCTATGAATGCAAACAGCATAAAACATTCTTTTTACATAAGAAATTTTCAGCTTGTATCGATACAGACAGACAGCCCCACAACAACAACTAGCTTTTTGTTACCATGCTGACTCACTTTGAAATCTTTCATCTGGTCCTGTACGGTGTTACAGACGCCGAGCGTCGCCGGGACGACAATCTCGGGTTCTGTCTCCTCCTGTTCAGTCTGTCCCTCCTCCAGGTCCTCTGTCTGGTATCGCTTCTTCTTCTTCCTCTCTCGTTCTCTCTCCTCTCTCTCCACCTGCAGACGTTTCAGCTTGTTGTTGAAGATTTTCTGGATCTTATACAACTCGCGCCAGTAATCCTCAACCTCTCCCTCAATAGACTCTGCATCCAGATCCAGGAATGCTCCGTCCATCCATCTGGATAGAGCAGAAATCATTCAATGTACAGTCCAGGGATCCCTATCTTAGGGGCCACTCTCACCAAAGGCCACCTCTCTAATGTGGCCACAATTTCTTGACAAATAGGGTGGCCTTATTATAGGGGGAGTACAGCAGTTAACATGGTTAATGACTTGCGACAGTTTTTAAGACTTTCCCTTCAGGACTCCCCCCACACATTGCCTACTTCAGCACTTTTTCTGTATTGTAGGATTACTCCCTCTATTGTAGGGCTCTATTCCCTGTATTGTAGAACTATTCCCTGTATTTTAGGGCTATTCCCTGTATTGTAGGACTATTCCCTGTATTTTAGGACTATTCCCTGTATTGTAGGACTATTCCCTGTATTGTATGACCATTCCCTGTATTTTATGACCATTCCATGCATTGTAGGACCATTCCCTGTATTGTAGGACAAATTGCCTGTATTGTAGGACCATCCAGTGTATTGTAGGATTATTCTCTGTAGTGCAGGACCATCCCCTGTATTGTAGGACCATTCCCTGCATTGTAGGACCATTCCCTGTATTGTAGGACCATCTTCTGTATTGTAGGACCATCCCCTGTATTGTAGGATCATCCCCTGTATTGTAGGACCATTCCCTGTATTGTAGGACCATTCCCTGTAGGGCTATGCCCTGTAATGTAGGACCATTCCCTGTATGGTAGGACTATTCCCTGTATTGTAAGATATCTCCCTGTATTGTAGGACCATTGCCTGTATTGTAGGACTATCCCCTGTATTGTAGCACCATTTCCTGTAATGTAGGACCATCCCGTGTATTGTAGGACTATCCCCTGTATTGTAGCACCATTCCCTGTATTGTAGGACCATCCTCTGTATTGTAGGACTATTCCCTGTAGTGTAGGACTATGCCCTGTATTGTAGGACCTCTCCCTGTATTGCATGGCTATTCCTTGCATTGTAGGACTATTCCCTGCATTGTAGGACTATTAGCTGTATTTCAGTTCATTGCACTCCTATTTACCTTTTTAGTAACTAATAGACTTCAGTTTTAAAAACAACATGAATAGCATGGCAATACATTTATGGCTGAATATGCTGTCTGAAATTATGAACAAACAAGTTCTTAACAATCTAAAGATGTTAAACGTGTTAAATTCTAACAGACTGATTGTACAGATGCAATTTTAAGAATAAACCAGAGAGTTTAAGTATGATTATAAACCTCAAGCTGAGTTGACCCTTCTTACTTTTTCTCTGCTCTCTGCCATTTGAAGATGACCTGGAAGAGACGTTGGAAAGGTTCGACTGCCGTTCCTATCTCCTCGACCTCCGTGAACAGACTGATGGGATATTTGTACAGCGCTTCTTCCTTGTTCACCCAGACAATCTGTTCCTGGGCCTCGTTCAGTCGTTTCTGGACTGCACGGACATCCTGGCGACACAGGTGGAGACTAGCCAGATTAAGAGTGACTATTAACCTGATCAGAACTAAAATACATGACATTGTATTAAATCCAATGTTACTAGATCATTGTCATATGGCTCTAAAGATGTTAGATGTTTGAAAATAAAGGTGATTTCATATAATCTTCATCTCCCTGGCGATATTTACATCACCCTGGTGATATTTACATCACCCTGGTGATATCTACATCTCACTGGTGATATCTACATCTCACTGGTGATATTTACATCACCCTGGTGATATCTACATCACCCTGGTGATATCTTACCTGGACATATTGACTCATCATGTCCAGTTCTCCATAGTCGTTGAACTCGTCGACCCTCTGTTTCAGTTTCTGGAGTTCCAACATCAGTTTCTCCTTGCGTTCCAGCAGTGCCCTCTCACCTGCCAGCTTGGAAGACTCGACCAGCTATGAAAAATATGCAATAGTAAACAATAATTCATTTCATCCATGTGGTTCAGTTGTCAAAACTAAAAGCTCAGAAATAATCAATATACATATGTGTGGACATTAACATTCCAAAGGTCTAACAGTACTTGGTCATGTTATACAGAAGAATTAGCCTTAGGCTAGAAGTGCTATCAGGATTACCAAGACCTATATAGTCAAACACGCTCTGACTAGAGTACATTTGTATATAAAGACCACCTGTTCAAAGAGAAACTAATTTGCAGATGCCCAAAGGCATTACTTTCCAATGCATGTTACTCAGCCCTGTATGCATTTGTTGGTCCCTAGGGTGGTCCTTCTGTTTTAAGACCACCCATAGGACCATGAAAATTTGGTGTTATATAATTATAGCTGGTCTTGAAATAAAGGTAGAAAAGTAGTACAAGTCATGTACTCAAAATCATGGTTTGGGGAGCAAAGTTTTTGGCCTGATAATCAAGGTGGTCTTAAAATAGAAGGACCACAATATAGGCTTCCCTGTATGTGTTAGTACTCTACCTCATCATTCTGGTCAAACACCGGGTTGATCTGTTTCGGCCAGGTCAGGACCTGGCTGTTCAACTCCAGGTCGTCAGGGGAGAAGATGTAGACGTCTAACAGGAACTGCATACGGTCGTGGGACTCCTGGCCAGGCAGGCAGAAACAATACAGGAACCATACAGTGATAGCGGTTAGTGGAGGCACTGAATAATACAATCTGTGGTACCTTACAGAGCTAACTCCCTTAATAGCCACTCTTAACTGAGGCCACCTCTCTAATGTGGCCACTACTGGATATACAGTAAGCTCTTCCTCTTGCCAAAGGCCACCTCTCTAATGTGGCTATAAAGTCATGGCAAAATTGGCAGTGCTACTGGATATGTTTGTAGAAACATTTATTAATAATTAAAATAATTCATACAAATTCATACAAATAAATTTATTAATAATCAAAACATTCATTACAAAAATATGTCTTACAATTCATCAATTTCAGCCTAATTGGTATGATGACAATAATTATCATTTCATTCTTGTAGAGCTCTACGAAACATTATAATTTTGATAAAATTTCAGAGTCTGTTGATCTGTTATTACTGGCAATGCTGGTAAGCACTCCACCCTACCTACCTTAATTTTCTCATTGAGTCGTATCATGTCAATGGTTCGAGCCGTCTCTATAAACGCTACCATGTCCATGAGATCCTCTGAAGTTTCTGGCTCCCGTAGTGCGCGCTGCTTGATGTGCTCGAACTCCTTACAGACACTGGTAACGAAACCCAAGATAAAGATTACGATTGCTACCATGGAACACTTCCCTAACATGACTTTAGATACTCTAAGATGTGCTACTATTCTGCCCTTTAAGTTTATAAACCAATCCAACCATATACAGTCACAGTAGTCCCTGTAATCTAACACTGGTCCCTACTAGACTCCCTAGTTTTAAGACCACCCAGTCAGCCAGAGAATGTGGTCTTAAATTAAAGGTGGTCTTAAAACTGAGGAATTTAAAAAAAAAAATAGGATTGGTGTCATTGATGGCAGGTATGAAGATTATGGGAATTCTTAAAATGGAAGGTGTTGAATCGCAGAGACCCATGCAGAGACCACTGTGCCTGATTCAGGTTACGAGTCAAGACTGTTACAGGAATATCAGAATTTTGGTTGGCATTTCTTTTGTCCTTTGATTCACTGTGATTGTCTTTTTCTTTCTTTAAGATCAGTCTCTGTGACCCTCCGTACAGACATGACATCCCTTACCGCTGATTTTCCTCCCTATGACTCTCCGCGACCTTGTTCAACAGCTGCTCAGCCATGGAGCGTGCCATGTCTGCCAGACCGCGCCGCAGATCCTCGCAGTCCAGGCGTATCATACTGTAATGCTCCACACTGGGCAGACTGAGGATATCCCGTGACAGCCCGCGGAACTTCTCTATGTACTGACATAGGGTAGGAATAAAAACCACAGTTTAATACACAGTCAGACATCAGTGTTAAGGCAGTCTTATAGAATCCTCCAATATACACACACTGTATTTATTTATACTCCGTAAACAGAGTCTATTCTATTTTACAACACTGACAAAGCATTTGATAAAGTCTCATGATCTTTCTCAGTGATATATTTTGACTTACCTACACAGGTTTCTTAAAGATATAATTCTTTATACATTCCTCAAAGGTTGGTTAATGAACTGTTCTCGGATTCCAAATGGTTCAACCTGTCAGTTACAATGCACAGATTGGTAAAACAAAGTCTTTGTATATAGCTTCTGAATGTATGGAAGATTGTTTGTCCCAATATTATTACCTCACAGTATTCCTCAAACGTGTGTTCCTGTTCTATGTAGGCGGAGACTTCCGCCTGAGCCTCTCCGTTTATCAGGAACTCATACTGATCCACTGTAAAATGACAGAATGAGAAATCAATGCTGGGAATTAGCTAAAGGCAGATTAGTGTAGGAGTTCGGCTACAAATTAAAACAATTATTCCTAGAGAAACTGACTTAAGTTATTTAAGGAATTTATTTTTATTAGTCAATAACGCTAGCTTACGTTTATTACATAACACTAGTTTAATATCCTGTACATTGACATCATTAGATTACTGAAAGTTATGGTAGGTGATGTTTGTACAGGGAGTATGAAGGCATGAGTGACAAAGACTCAATGTAACACAACAACTTAGAACTTAGAAATAGATTATTACATGATAATAAATGAAAACAAGCTCTCTTTATGAAATGTGATAATATTGCAACACTGCAGAAATTTGATCATAATACTTGCTGCACTACTGCTGAAATGTGATAATACTTACTGTACCACTGCAGATGAGCCTCTGGGTCCTCAAAGTTCCGCTTGACTGCTTCCTTCAGCTTGGTGACTGCAGCCTGTACAATGTGGTCTGCCACCTTGGCATCCACATTCAGGGTGTGCTGGCCTCCAGCCAACCATGACTGGACTGTGGGAACCTGGATAACAAATAAAGAAGCTTACATCAGGACCTAAAATAAAATGACTGACCAATGACATGCTCCTTCTTGAACTGAACTTGGAACTTCACAAAAAGTTGAAAAGTGTAAAAATTATATTAAAAGTAAACACTGCTCTATTAAGTCGTCTAATTGATTTTGAAAGGCACAGCTGTTTTATTTATGTATAGTTCATATGTACCTTCATTCATTAGTTCTATTACAGCACCTTGTAATGCAAATATCTGTATTCATAAAGAGACTAAGGTCACCTAACTACTGCAAACAAGTAAGGCTAGCTTCTACAAGACTTGTATTTAAAGGAAGAACAAAAAACAAAACTGGAATCATGGGGCTATTACAACAAGTTGCACGTTTATAATATACCACCTACCACCAGTCCCTGTATCACTGACCTGGGGTCTGTCTGTTTCAGGGTAATACTCTGCTCAAAACTGGCCTTAAACATTGACAAACCCAAGGTGAATTGGTACTTTTAGAATTTTTATACAACACTCACACTCTGCAGTGTATGTGTGATCTCATTTACGACAAACAGCACGACGTCATCGAGTTCGCTGTAGGGAGGGTAGAACTGCATCTTCCCATCCTCCAGTATCAGTTCCATACGTAGTAACGGCAATCTCTCCTTGTTACTGTCATCAAACAGGTTGACCCAGGCTTCTATACTGCGCACTAACAAATCCTTCAGCTGGGGAGAGACAAAAATAACACTAACGGGCTCTTGTTGTCGTGTATTATTACTACTGTAAACATGAAATGAAGCGGTCGCAAATACATAAACGGTCAAATCTGCTCTAAAGACCTGTATATAAAGACCACCTGCTTATAAAGACCGCACTTTACAGGTCTCCAGCATCTACTTTCCATGTTACTGATCAGAACCTAGATATAAAGACCACTTGTATATAAAGACCACATTTTATTGGCCCCTAGGGTGGTCTTTATATACAAGTTTCACCGATATTACCAGGTATGTATGGTCCACAGATATATAACCATGATAGGCTTTAAAGACTGTTGTTTATTATAGAACGTTACCACAGCCAGTCTAGACAGAAATTTCAGCCTAAAATGATCAAGGTGAAGTTGTATTATCATGGTTATTGTATTTTATTATGACCCGTAAATGTTGCTGTGTTTTTCTTCCTGATGTCTCCATTGTTTACCTGATTAGACAGCAGGGTGGTGACACAGTTGTAGAAGCTGTCAGCCTTGTCAGACCTCAGACTGCCAAAGTTGTTCTTGTCAGCAAATATCTTGATCACACTGGGATGCCAACTGAAACAGGCACCCATACAAATTAATCTTTTATTTCTATTAAAGAGCCACGCTGAATTTTACCAGGTACTTTTTTCCCCAAAATATATTTTTATTCTTTTGAATTAACATCACTGAAAATTAAATTTGAAATTTTATTTTTTCATCAATTGAGCGACGATGACAAAATTGCAACATATCTTCCTATCAATTATTGTCGCTACTGGTTTTAACAATTTGTGGCCAAACCAACGACATATTTAATTTAATTATTAATTTACTTATATTTTCTTCCTTGGCTCTCTAACCATAGTAACCGTACCTGCTGAGCAACCTTTCTTCCATCTTCTCGCACTCCAGAATGACGTTGTTCCGGAGATGTTCAAACTCCATCGCTCCTTGCTGGCGGAAGGCGGAGCAGTCTACCAGGAGTAGTTGTCCTAGGACCTGCTGTCCCATCTGTAACACAGTCTGCAGGGACGGGTGTAAGATGTGGAGATTCTGCTCAATCTCGTCACGGTGGGACAAATACAGGTTACGCCAGGCACTGGAGTAATCTAACCCAGCTGGCTCCTCTGGCGGCGGGCCGGTATCGTCATCTTCTAAACCCTTCACACTGGGCTTGACCAAGGCATGTTGAACTGTAACACATATTATGGAAAAATACATAGTGAACCTCAGAATTAAGCCGCGCCCCCCCCGCCGGCCCCCCCCCCCCCCACCCAGTAGTTAGGGAGGTTGGTGTGGAGGTGGGGGGTTTGTTTTGAGGTGGGGGCACAGCGACGGTGGGGCGAG
>JAAUYG010090277.1_pt1 | contig 12119 bp, 5 predicted proteins | sample 7278091 | NCBI WGS metagenome assembly JAAUYG01 (sample SAMN14350201, study PRJNA611818) | marine sediment metagenome | isolation source: surface marine sediment (0.6m) | place: French Polynesia: Moorea | collected 2018-08
AAAGCGGGTTTGGTCGATTTTAGGGCCTGGACGGACATGGTGGACCTAAGAGGTACGAGGGAAGGGGTCCAACGGTACCGTCTTTGGTCTTAACGCAATGTGTCGGGCAGGACTGGGACAACTGGACCCAGAACGGGACCACGGTCGTGCCCATGGGCGCCCTGAAACTGTGCAAAGCGGGTTTGGTCGATTTTTAGGGCCTGGACGGACTTGGTGGACCTCAGACGTCCGATGGAAGGTCGGTCTTAAAGCCATGTGTCAGGCAGGACTGTAGCAACTGGACCCAAAACGGGACCATGGTCTTGCCATGGGCGCCCTGGAACGGTGCAAAGCGGGTTTGGTAGATTTTTAGGGCCTGGGCGTGATGGACATCAGAGTTTCGAGGGAAGGGGGTCCAGTGGTACCGTGTTTGGTCTTAACGCAACGTGTCAGGCAGGACTGACACAACTGGACCCAAAAACGGGACCACGGTCTTGCCCATGAGCGTTCTCAAAAGGTGCAAAGCGGGCTTGGTCGATCTTTAGAGCCTGGACGGACATGTTGGACCTCAGAGGACCGAGGGAAGGGGCCCAGCAGACCTATATTTGGTCTTAACGTAATGTCTAAGGCAGCACTGGGACAATTGGACCCCAAACGGGACCATGGTCTTGCCCATGGGCACTCTGGAACGGTGCATAGCGGGTTTGGCCCATTTTTAGGGTCTGGGCTGACTTTGTGGACCTCACAGGTCCGAGCGAAGGGACCCAGCGGTCCCGTTTTTGGTCTCAACGCAATGTGTCAGTCCATCTAGGACATCTGGCGCCCGGGATCTGGACCCAAAACAAGACCATGGCAGGACTGGGACATCTGGACCCAAAACGGGACCATGGTCTTGCACCAGTGCACTCTGGAACGGTGCAAAGCAGGTTTGTCCATTTTTAGGGCGTGGGCGAAATCTCTGGACCTCACAGGTCTGAGAAAAAAGAAACTGGTCCCGCTCTGGTCTGAAGACAATGTATCAGGCAGGACTGGGACATCTGGACCCAAAAAGACCATGGTCTTGCAGCCGAGTGCACTCTGGAACGGTGCAAAGCAGGTTGGTCCATTTTTAGGGCCTGGGCGAAATTTTTGGACCGCACAGGAAGAGAGCAAGTGGTCCCGTCTCTGCTCTTAAGACAATGTGTGTCAGGCAGGACTAGGACATGTGGACCCAAAACAAGACCATGGTCTTGCACCAGCACACTCTGGTACAGTGCCAAAGCAGGTTTGGCCTATTTTTAGCTGTGCTTGTATTTCAGCAGAGCTACACTCGTGGTGCGGGCGTCCGTCGGTCGTCCGTTGGTCATCTGTCCGTTGTCCATAAACGCGGGTTTCTGATAAACTGCTGCTTATATCCAGACCAAAGTTTAGGAGAAGCTACGTATCCATCACATCTCTAGAACATTCTTTTCTTTTTTTCTAATTTTCAAATTTTCACAAATTTCTATGGGAGCCAAAATGGCAAAACGCTGCTCATCCACAAATCGCTCCTGAACTTTTGTCTCGGATATCGCAACAAATTTACTTTTTCGGAAATTTACTTTTTGAAATTGTGACATATTGAATTTTAATCATTGTTTCCTTAACATGGGAACATATGGCGCCAATATTAGAAAAAGCTTCTCCTTCCACAAATTGCGACCAAACCTGTTAAAACTTTTCCTGAATTTTTGTCCTCCACTTCCTCATAAAGTTACTTTTCAGATTTTTGAAATTTTGAATTTTTCACATTTTATGAAATTTAGCATAGGAGTAGCTAGGAGTCAATGGGAAATTATAAAGTGGGCAGTATCTTTAAAACGGTGGCTGTAGAGCGAAATGGAAGAAAATTTGGCACACGCGGTCCTAGGAACCCCGTTGGAAGGGTAATTTGCAGGTCCGGTAATTTGAGTTCACTTTTGGATCATTCAGTGCACTTTTCAAAATTCCGATGTTAAGATTTTCAAAAGGCTATAATGAGTTATAACCATACTTAGTGTTAGCGTTTGGTATATTGAGATCCATATTATATCTTGTGATTTTGCTGTGAAGTTCATTTCTAGATTTGAAAAGTTATTTGAATGTTACCTGCAATTTATTCGTCTGATGTTTATGTATAAGACTTAGTGTAAACAGTTGATGAACATCCGCAACCTTTAGAATGTTCAAATACTTATGTAGGTTATTCGTTGGAGTCAGCCAGACTTTATTATATAATATTTTAATTATTTTATTTGGTAACATCTGGAACTCTTTGATATTTTATTTCGCTGTTATGCCATAAGTGTTAATACCATAGCAGATTTGAGAGTAATTGTATGCATAATACAGCTGATATCTATATTGTTTTGGTGTTTAACGTTTATCAATGTGAAGGCAGAAAGACTTTTTTCTTAGTTTTTGACAAAGGTAAGTAATGTGTGCTATGCATTGCAATATGTCATTTCGAAATGTACCTAAAAATTACACTTCAGGTAACTTTGCAATAGTAACTCCCACTACTTTAAGGTGTTAAAAGTCATCGGTAATTTTTTATTTGTGTTAAAAATACTGAAAATAGATTTATGCACGTTTAATGTGAGTTTTTTTTCTACAGAACCATTTGCATAATTTGGAAATTAGTTTTTAGCTGTGCTCGTGTTTACACAACAGAGATACTGTCATGGTGCAGGCGTCCGTCCGTAAACTCAAGTTTCTCGGAAGCCGCAGCATGGATCCAGACCAAATTTTATGGGAAGATACCTATTCACCATATTTCCAGACCATTTTCTTTTTTTTTTCAAAATTTTCAATTTTCAATTTTTTTCATTTTTTTTCCGTTTTCGTTAACATGTGACCCTATGGGAGCAAAAATTTCAAAACGCAACTCCTCCAGTTTGCATCAGATCTGAGCCAAACTTTATGATTAATTAGGTTTTCATGAGGGAATAAAAAGCTATAGTATATATTGGCGATCTGCCAAAACTTAAAAATTTTATGGCACTTTGAAATTTTAACACAGGAGTCAATGGTAAAATCCTAAAATGTGCAATATCTTAAAAACGGCTGATCGTAGAACGAAAGGGGCGAAAATTTGGGACTCTGAGTACTACAGTACACATAAGTGGTTATTTTTGATGCCTGATTCCTTTGGTTTGGTTTGGGGTCATTCGGTTCACTTTGTGCAAAATTTCCGATGTTAAGATATTCAAAAGGCTATTGCTCCCACAGTTTTCATTCAATTTCAACCAAACTTTATTGTCAGTATATTGGTCATGAGGGAATTCAGTCTGTTATTACTGTTTGGCCATCTGACAAAATTTAAAAAAAAATATGGCACTTTGATGAAATTTTTGTTAATACAAAACCATCGATGGGCTGAAAATTACAAAACGCTACTCCTCCTACACTTTTCATACGATCTGGGAAAAACTTTATGACTAATACGGCAGTCATATGGGAATATAATGTTATGGATATTTTGGCAATCTGTCACAAAATTAGAAATTATGTGGCACTTTGATATTTTTGCATAGGAGTCAATTGGAAACATAAAATGTGGAATATATAAAAAAAATGTCTGATCGTAGAGTGAAAGGGACGATATGTAGGGTACGTTTGATGCCAGATTCCTTGAGTATCATTTTGGGTCATTCGGTGCACTTTGCAAAATTTCTGATTCCACTATTTTCGAAACACTACTTCTTCAACATTTTTCATAAGATTTCAACAAAACTTTATACAAAGTATCCTAATCGGGGCTAATATAGGCTATACTTTTTGGCTATCTGCCAAAAATGAAAAATTCTATGGCACTTTGATTTTCATATAGCGCTATATGGGGCTGAAATTTCAAAACGCTACTCCTACAGGTTTCATCTCAGTAATTGTCAGTCAAACTTAATGAGGACATTGGGCTACTATGGTGCAATACAGGCTATTACTTTTCTTGCCAATCGGCCAACTTTTAAAAATTTAACATGGGAGTCAATGGGAAAAACTAAAATGTTAAATATCTTGAAAACGGTTAATCATAGAGCGAAAATGACAAAAATTTGGGACTCGTGGTACTACAGTGCATATGTGGAAGGTACTTTTGATGCCCGATTCCTGCATGGGGGTTGGCAAATGGGGTCATTCGGTGCACTTTGCAAAATTTCGATTCTATAGCTACTATTTATTTTCGAAAGACTCTTCCACAATTTTCATCAGATTTCAACCAAAATTTCACACAAAGCATCATAATCAGGGGTTAGTATAGGCTATTGCGTTTTTGGCGATCTGCCAAAAATTAAAAATCATATGCCACTTTGAAATTTTTCTCAACACAGGATCATATGGAGTTTGAAATTTCAAAACGTTTCTCCTCCTACAGTTTTCATCCGATGTTAGTCAAACGTTATGAACACATTGGCTACCAGAATACAGGCTATCACTTTTCTTGGCAATCGGCCAAGTTTTAAAAATTTTGTGGCCCTTTGAAATTTTAACATGGGAGTGAATGGGAAAAACCTAAAATGAGGAATATCTCGAAATATCTACGGCTAATCATATAGAGCAAAATGGACGAAAATTTGTGACTCGGGATCCTATAGTGCACATATGAAAAGTACTTTTGATGCCCGATTGCTTCAGTTTGGTTTGGGGTCTTTTTCTTCACTTGTTCTTGCCGTGAATAAGACCATTGTTGTTTGCACGGCATTAAACACCTTTCTCTCTCTCTCTCTCATTCGGTGCTCTTTGCAAAAATTCCAATTTTACAATTTTTAAAAGCTCCTCTCCCAATTTTCATCCGATTCATCCAAACGTTATACAAGGTATCATAATCATACAGGCCGTAATTTTTTTTGGGGCGGGCTGCCAAAAATTGCAAAGATTATGGCATTTTGATTTTTTTCTTAACGCATAATTTTCAGTGTTATTTCTCCCACAATTTTTATTGGAGTCATTCCAAACTCCATGACAACATTGGTTACCATGGTAAATCTAAATGCCTGTTAGAACACTGCAATGAGAAGTTGGCATCTAGTCCTTTAGATAACACATATTCTATTTAAAAATTTTCAAAACATTCTTGTGTACTATGTGTACAATTCAAGCATAGCATCAAGGCCCCTGGCCCTCTTGTTTGAAATTAGAAATCCATCAAATTTTTATGAATGACAAAAGCATTTATTTATAATCAGCTGTAAAAGCAATAACTTTTTCATTTCTATCATTTAATAGTTTCCCTATATCATTGATGCATAGCAAAAATAATATTGGTCCAAGATCTGACCCTTGTGGTACCCATGTACAAATTGTAAGCTGTAGGTCAGAAGCAACACTATTGCATGATTGATGACTGTGTATGTTTTCCTGTCTGATAAATAACTACAGAACCAGTCCTTATTTATACATTAAATCTGTGTTAAGGCCACTTCCATACCAATTATCTTCATCGACCATATAATAAAGGCAGAAAGTCCTAAAACTGTCATTGTAATTGAACCTTTTGCCAAATACCACCTGTCTTGACATACCACATATACATCTTGAAGGCCAATGAGGCCATCTATCATACTGTTGTAGCTGTTTCAGTCTGTTCTAGCAAAGTATAAAGTGCCATATTGAATTACCATAATGTAATTTTGTGTAAAAAATGACAACTATATATAAAACACATTACAAGTTTTTTAAAAACTGTTCGGCAGACACAGTAGCCCATATTGATGCAACTTTCACATACTGAGCCTCTATGGCCACACGCCTGCCCAGGCATTGTTAACACAGTACCTATACCCTGGCACTTGTTGCTGCCCATGGTTCAATAAATGACCAAGACTGGTTAAATACTTAAGGTTCTGCTGAAAAATCACCTCTACCAAAGATTATCCCTACTGTACTGCTATTAACAGTGCATCATGTGCATATGTGTTCTTGTTAACTGCTTTTGCAATGCCCTAAGTTGCTCTCCCGTATGCAGCATGCACAGATACCACATAATGCATGTACTGAAGTGCCGGTAATGACATTTTGAAGTTTCACAGTAAAAAATGGAAACAACTTTTCAAGCTTATATATACATGCATATAGGTGATGTCTTGATTCTTTAGGAGAGCACCACACTGTGGCAAAGTGTCATATTCTATGCAAAGCAGCAGTGATCAAATGCATACAATTGAAGCTTGCCTTGAAAGTATGTACACTAGTTACTTATAAGTGAAAAGACAAATCCATTAAAATCAAGCAGCAAATGCATGAATTGCTCGTATGTTTTTGCAGTCAAATTACAGACATGTATATCATTCCAAGACCAGAACTTGCCCAATTCAAAAAGAACTTGAAAATAAAAGACTGCTGTCCACTTGTTAAGAAATATGTCCCAATCCAACTAAGCACACTTCTATTAGGCAAAGCTCTTTACCATACTCTGCAGCTTTTGCTTCCTTATGCATAGCTTAAATTACTGTAAATTCATTAACGTTCACGGGAATTATTGTTTGCGTTTTTGAGACCAAACCATGTTTGCGGGGATTAATATTTGTGGTTAGCTCCAGTCTTGTTAATTATCTAGGTACATGAATTATCTTTGCAGGTATTTTTTTTGGCCATTTAAAGATGGTCATGAATTTCACTAAATAAAACCCTCGCAAACATTAATGACTTTACAGTAAATCAGAATGATGCTCATGTTTGTGTATGGGGTAAATAATTATCAGATAAAAGAACTAAGTGGAATCCCGGTGGAATAACACATGATGCTAACTTGTATATTGTGACCTGTACCTCTTGCATCTTTTTAATTACTACACCGTTGTCTGCTACAAATATTATTTCATCCTATTACAGGTAGTGCTAAGTACCTGTGTTGAGGACATGTATTTTCTAGTTATTAATAATAAGGTGACTGTTTATGTAAATCTTTTATTACTGTAATGGTCATAGTAGGAAGTTGGATTATTGTAACAGCAAAGTCTTTATAAATTGAGCAAATCCTTCATTGCATGTTTACAGGAATTTTAGTTGATGATAGAGTAGAATACAGAAGCATATTTGCTTCTTGACATGAACATCATGATGAAGACTTAAAGTTAACAACTACATTATTACAATTATTGGAAGTAGAACCAACACATATGCCTTTACTTGTAATGCTGATAATTAGCACATACATCATGTACAGCATCCCATGCAATACAACAATTAAATGGCTGCATGTCGGCATAAATCATGAAACAATTAACAAAAACTTATTGTGCACATTCATACAAAACCTTCCTGACACTGCAGGATCGTTATATATGTATACATATATATTAGCTTGCCAATTATAAATGATTCTGTACATGTGTATGGCTTGCAACAGTTATTGAACTGTAAATTATATGAAGCATGAAGAATTATTTTTGTCAATTGTTTATCTTGTGACATGCAATGAAATTACAGTTTGTTCTGCACACATGTACATGTATAGGTTTTTGCATAAGGGAAAGCCAATACTAACTTACATTGGTAAGTCTTAGCTGTACTTCATTTAATTAATACCAGCACAAATGTACAGCAAAGTATGAACAAGCACATTAATTACAGACTAAACAGTCTCAGGGCATACTATGGATCAAAGTTGAACTTGCAATCCTTAGACACATATGTACATAAGTCTAGGTTGAGCTTTATGCATATTATATGCATATCATATGATAGCAAAATATGATATTTTCTGCATATCATATGATAGTTTATCATGACAAATAATTGCCTCTACATAACCCAAACACTTTTGTCGGTAATCTTAAATACATGCAATGAAAAAAATATGCCATGCTGAAACAAAGAAGTAAAAAAAAAGTTAGCACCAGAGCATCACAATTTCATAGTAATGACTATACATAGCTGTGCACTGTTGAACAGTGGATGGTGTATTCAGGCATAAGCAATGTCTGACATCACCAATTATGAAGGTGGTAAACATCAATTGAGAAGATGCTGTACATTAATAAAAGTACCTTATTAAAAAAAGCATCGTCATACTTTCTACACTTGGCAACCGTTTGTATAATGGTTTAGAAGAATGGAACATATTTTTGACCGCAATTACACGTTACATGTAGTAAAAATTTCACGTGGCCTTCCCACTATACATGCATGTACATTTCTTGTTAGAGAGGATTTCCTATTACAGATGACTCATGAGCACTGAATATTCAATTGGAAAGCTTAACTACCTTAACAGAAACAGTGCTCCCTGCATTGTAAGAGCATCCACTGTGCCAGGAAAATATGGTTTCAGATTAAAGCTGGTCTTAAAAAATTTTGTAAAATGGGGGAATATTTATATTTAAAACTTAATACAATGTAATGGTGTAACTGATGAGTGGTCTTAAAGTTGAGGGAATTGTAAATGGAAGGGTCTCAAATAATAGGTACCACTGTAATATTGTTAAAATGAAAATGCAACAAATATACTTTTGTTATCCAAACGCATTTCTGTAACACAAGGAGGAAACAAAATGCAACCATACTTAATCATTATCGTGAACAGGGTTTTCAATATGTTCACACCGTTTGTACATGTTGTACAGGTACCCAAGTAGATTCACATGTGTAACAATTGGGAATATTACAGGAACAGCTCCTACATTGAAAGAAATAATCATGCAGTATTTACTAATAAAGCCAAGATAACTGATGAATGACTGACACATATACCATGACAGTACCTTGGTGGTGTAAATACATTTTTAAGCAGAGCTACGATCAATTACAAAGTATAAATGTTGTTACCTAATAATTCAATTTGACATCCAAGTCAAGCTAATCTCCTTTTGCCGCAAAATTATCCCTTTATAAGGTATTTATCTGCAATATTTAATGTTCCTCAAATTCGTAGAACTTCACACAAAAAAACATTTATCTTATCTTTCAATGACATGAGTCTTTATATTAATGGAAAACTTTTAATTAGAGGTACAGTAGTCCCCCTCTTATAACGACACCCCTTCTGCCAAACAATCGTCCTTATTAGAGAGGTGTCCTCTGGTGCGAGGGAGTATTACATACATTCACAGTACTTGCTGCAAAGAAATTGTGTCCTCTATATAGGGGTGTCATCTCTAGACAGTGTCCTTTAAAAGAGGGACTGCTGTATATCAGCCTTGAAATGTAAACATGAAGTTATACCTGTATGAACCTTGGTAATCTGCATCCAAATGCAAATAAAGGTGTTGGTGTGTATCGACATGTGGTTCTGAGCTGTACTATATTCAGCAGTTGATAATAGTTGCATTTTACATGTATATTTGACATTCCAGTCCAATAAACATGATATAGAACAATATCGATGGCACTTTTATCTTCTGCCATCTCTCTCACAAGTACTGGTAAATATATGGCTTTGTGCAGCTCGATATATAAAAGCAGCCTTGAAATGTGACCAATGTCCTTTGTGCAGCTGCTAAATGTATTATACAGGTATATACAATTACCAGATCGACAATGAACCATGTAAGTCCAGTTAACATAATTAAGGCCCATTTTTTCAAAACTTAGGTATGCATAATGAAAAATATTACCATGATGTGAAAAACTAGGACAGACAACGTATTTAACTTATGACTGCCTTACAAACACAAGCTGTTCAACTTGCATTCCAGCTTTCAACTGTGGAAACCTCACATGCTTGCCATACTTGGCTTTCAGTGCATCAAACCACACCCATCCATGCCTCGGATGTCTGAGACAGCAGGTAAAGTGGCTGGCAGCACTTATATGTGTTGTGATTGCAAAGAGGATGTATCTGAAATGGAATATAGACCTATGTAGCAGTAAATAAAAAAAACAAAAAATGCCATACAGCATGTACAGTCTTTCATTTGCATCATCTCAAAACACATGTGTCACTTACACAATAATTATCATATATTTTATGTGAAAGATATATCTTTGTGATACAAAACAGGTTCAACATGTTCAAGGGCAAATGTTGGCGATATACCCTTGTACATTGGTCTCTCTCCGAATGACTCTAGGAAACGACCTGCACCTGACAGAAATATTATGCGCCAGTCCTATATATATATCATACTCATGGTACAGCATTTCAAACACATAGAACATGAAAAGAAAGAGAAACATGATCTCAGAACTGGATACAATATGACTTACACAAGACATGCTAAAAGGTGCATATTTATGGTATAACCAACCCATTTACTTACAACAAAATTCTATAATAGTGTCAAATGCTCTACATCAACTCCTGAATGTTTAATCCGCCTAACTCTTAAATAATTTCTCGACAATATAAAAAATCTCAGGCAGCTTGTATCCTTGTGTTTTGATCTATTCTACAATTGGTCACATACATTTGTTTCATGAACACTTTCTAAAACTGGTATCTGTGACATATATAAGTTAAAGTTCAACCACATCTTAATTTGCTTCCTTCCATGGCTAGATTAACAGATTAACATTTGCCAACAGCAACATGTTCAAATTGGGGTCTGGAAATTACATTGTTCGATTACAATCCAATCCTTGGGAGTATTTTACTCTCAATTACTAATAGCACAGTATGTAAAGAAGGTAGTCAGGACTTCTTGATGTGTGTTGTAACACTTACCTTTTCCCCAAGACATCAATTAGTTCTGGAAAAGGTACCACTTTTTCACATCTTTCCGCCTGGCAGAAGTACTTCGGAGAGAAGACCAGGAACGCTGGATGACCCCCATGGTGAACAAATCGCCGTTCTTGCCATATCCTTGTTCCTTGGCAACCTCTGTAAGCCCAATCCAGAATGTGTCTTTTAAGCATGGTTAATTCTTTGCATACATGTGTGTAACAGTACACTAATCATCCTATTTCATTAAGGTACCATTACGCCACCTCCTACATGTTCCCTCTCTTTCTAACAAATAATATTTAGTAGATGTACGTTCAAATTACAGAAGTTACATTCGATGCCCCCAACATCCATTACATCATGACAATACTTACCAAAATCGAATCTGTGTCCTCTTTAGAGGGCCAGAACATCCCATTTCATTTACCAATTTCATTGTAAAATAGGAATTGATATATACATGTGTAAATATTCTTGTACCAACACAACAAAGTATTATTGAGGCTTAATGCTTTGGATTGGAAAATATAAATGCATGAAGTAGGGTCACTCTGCAAACACTGCCACAGTGGTCCCTGTATTCTAAGAACACCACTTCAGCCAGAGAAGTATGGTCTAAAATTGGTTGTGGTCTTACAATAAGGACATTCATGTTAATAGTACCAGAGCAGAGTCACTGATGGCATGTCTTAAGCATTTTTTTTAGCATACATGTATATGCTTGTCCATTGGTCAATGCTGAAATATGTATATATATGCCATTCAATATTTCAGCAGAAATATGCATATATTCTGCTGAAATATATGCATATTTCAGCAGAAGATGGCCACTTATGATACACAAAACCTCTGCATCTGTATTAGTTATATGTGTACTTTGCTAAATGAACACAGATGGAGGCATTTAACACAAAGGCCTGCTTCTTGTGCATGTTGTGAATCCATGAACATGATGAATGTCCCTTATTCCTTCATGTTGCTTAAGGTTCTTCCTTGACATGAAATTGGTGACACATATTTGCAAAAACATGACACCAAACTTCATGTGACGGAAGAGAAAAGTCTATAATTCCTTTTGATGAATGCAGTTCTTCCTTGACCAAACATGTTTTCAATCCAGTGGCTTAAAATGTCAGGTGATGGGGCATAAAAATGCTATTCCTTCTTGTCCAATACTCTTCTTCCTTGAAATGAAATTGGTGACACATTTTCATGGAAATGACACCAAATTTCATCTATGGAAGCTATGTATTGCAGTATCCATGGTGAATTTTATTTATTAATTAAAGTAGATGTATTTTTTTATATTTTCTGAAGGATCTTCATCTGCTGCAAGCATTGCTTTAAACATGTTAAATGACCTAAATATATGCTTAACTGTAAACCATGTATATGACACTGCATACTCTGTCTGTTTTCCTTCTTGTGACTTTATCCGACACGGAAGCTGATATGGTTTCTCCCATTCTAGAATGAGGTCCTGCAGGTCACGATCCTTGGCATCAGGAGCACTATAGTAGACACAACATGCATATAAGTA
>JAAUYG010199790.1_pt1 | contig 12118 bp, 5 predicted proteins | sample 7278091 | NCBI WGS metagenome assembly JAAUYG01 (sample SAMN14350201, study PRJNA611818) | marine sediment metagenome | isolation source: surface marine sediment (0.6m) | place: French Polynesia: Moorea | collected 2018-08
CTCTCTCTCTCTCTCTCTCTCTCTCTCTCTCTCTCTCTCTCTCTCTCTCTCTCTCTCTCTCTCTCTCTCTCTCTCTCTCTCTCTCTCTCTCCAAAATGTTACCTTATATTCACTAAAATTCATTGGTATATGCAGTAAATGACAGATTGGTATTGCAGGGAAAACGTGTTACATATGCAACAACTGAAACCCTTTCTGAACTAGACTGAAACAGTTATCCAGTGCACAGGAGAGACTTTATCTTCATCGCAAAAATCCAAAACGGCTTTCTGACCAGGGAGTTAGTGCTTCCAACTTTTGTTCTCAAACGCTTCCCGAAAAGTTCCATGATAGTACGTCTTCCCAAATGAATTGACTCCAGGTGCTCATGTCTATACGCGTTGTCAGACAAGACGAAATTGCATTTCTGCTGCACCCACCTTCTCGACGTCACGTGCATTTGTTTACACCGGATTTCACATCGTCACTTATAACGGCTTACTCGTCCAATATTTTGTTTTTGTATTTTTTGACAACCTCCGAACATTTATTCCTAAGCCATGACGCGTTATTAGTCAGGCGTACGCTCCTTTTCGTTGAATGCCGCACCCGATGTATTAGGGCAAGTACGTCAGCCAGTGCATTCTTTCCATGGAAAAAATGAAAACAGAGAAATGGCCTGAAAAAAATTCTGAGTGCACCATTCCGTAGCCTGTCAAGAAACTTTATTGAGCCATAGAATTATAATCGCATTCAAAGTTATTCAAATAACACGTTGGATTAACGCGTTGATATAATTTTTATCAGTATCTGTATCTGTGCTTCCATTGGCGGCCAATGTCGTTTTGAGTAGCTGGTTTCGGCCAATCAAAAGCAGTTCCGGTCAGCCACCCGGAATGAATCATAACTGTTTCGCCCCGGGCGTTTCGTGCTGTTATCACTGTGATGGCGAAGTGGTTATACATTCAACCGGTGGCTGTCTAGTCTTTATTACTCGCCTCCTTCCAACGAGTAAAATTCAGGCATTTCTCAGAGCGTTTTATACAGGGCGTATATACACGCATTGCCCTATAAACACAGCTACTACTCATATTGGAAGTCACTGTGCTTGCAGTAGAGGCCAATGTCATTTTGTCTCGTTTTGAGTAACTGGTCTCGGCCAATCAAAAGCAGCTCCGGACAACCATCCAGAACCAAATCACAACACTAAATTGCGCTGTCGTCACAGTGATGGCGAAGTGGTTATACATTCAACCAATGGCCATCTAGTCTTTATTACTCGCCTGTTTTTAATGAGTAAAATTCAGGCATTTCTCAAAGCCTTTTACACAGTACGTTATATAGACGATGCTAAACGGCAGTTTGAGTACTCCGTTGGTACCCTCCGTTGATTTACCATATAAGGAAGATGACGTACTGCTAAACGGGTCTGGTGGCGAAAGAAGCCAGAGCCTTGCGTGCTCGCTCGCATGGCTCTAGCAAGCCAGAGAGGGAGAGACGCTTAGTCGTTTGTTTTCGTATGAAAGTGGCCTTTGTAAACACTTTGCAAATAACCTAAGCACCCAAACAGCACTAGCAACGATACTTGTTAATAGGCGTCAAGATGGAGGGCAGTTGGAGGAATATTTCACCTTGATATACGCGACATGGAAGTGATTCAGCATGGCGCGTCCATGACCGTTTCACACTAGCTGGGTTTATCGCTTTATTAATATAAATACAACAGTGCCAACTGATAAAGCCCTTTGTGATATAATTAAACATGGCTACAAATAAACCGCTTAAAGTGATTTATTATATGTAGGCTGTCAGGTTTTGTTGAACAAAATTTAGGTGTAACCCATGTTTTTTTTTAAATTTATTTTCTTTAGAATTTGCCTCTCTAAAAGGGCCAATAGTTTTTATTGGTGGTTTCATGGCGTAGGCTTTCATGATTGGAATGCGGCTTCCGTTAATGAACCCTGCCGTATATTCGCTTCGCTCTCTTTGTGCGCTAAGCCGAAAAGCTTAACGAAGACGGGGCCGTCCGGGGCAATATGCAATACAGAGTAATGTCGCGGTGTCGTTTCTCCCGTATCTCAATGTGTATTGCATTTAACGGGGACAGAAAGATGTCACCGAAGTCTGGCGGTGCCAGTTCACTTCCAACCACATTAATCTTCATTAGGCCAAAGCCACGCAGAAGAGACATCTCGCTACAATTGCGGCATGGGGGGCACATAGAGGCGAAAACTGATAGCAGCCAAATTACGAAAACCTGGGCCCGAGCCTGCGTTTCGGACACCCCCGTTCTAACAGTGGGCGATATTAGAGTGGCGAAAGGAAGTGCCGGGTCGCCCCGTGTCTGTCGCCGAGCGTTGTGGACGGCGTGAGTGATGTATCATGTGAAATTTGCCGTCTTTGCCTTCATGTAAGGCAGCAGGGTCGGTCCAAACGCCGTTCAGACTTTGATGGAAGAGGATACAAGGGAGGTTGAGGGGGGCGATATAAGGGAGAGTGATGCATCATGGGCTTGCAGACTGTAGGGACAGATGGCATGCCTTTGTCTTGCTCTGTGAATGCCTCTGTTACCAGGACAAGGACGAACATGTCAGCTAAGTCTCCTCCTCCCCGGATTAAACTGCTTATACATATATACCACATTTACCACACGAGCAGCCGAAAATTTAAGCTGTGACATGCGCCTGTAGTACATGTATGCTACAAAATATTTTCACCATGACCAAAACAACTGGCAGAAGAAAAAAAATGAGTGTTTATACGAAACGTTAATTTCATCTTGCTGAATCTGAACTATTTACAGGTAAAGATAACATTATTCCCGAAAATTATTACGGTCTGCATTCAATTATGCCACGTCGATCAGTTGTACATTGGAATTCTGTGCGCCAGGTTATTCGATAGACTTTTGTTTGTCCATTTTTAATCGAAAAAAGGCCAATGCCAGCTTGCCACAAAACCTGTTTACAAGAAAAGGTGCTTTTCAGAAGATCCACTGGTCACAACATGGTGTGTAGACTGGTATATAATTGCTATTATGCTCGTTTACAGTACCGTTTAGGTTTCTTTGTTTTTGTTTTTGCTGGACCTATATATATTAGCTTATAATAGACGTACTACATAGGTAGACTAAAGGTATTTTCCCCACATTTAACGTTTGATTGGTGTAATAGGAATAAGACCATATTGATTCTAGGAATCCTCCCTTTATTTATTTTATCTTAAAGGTGAACATCGTGTTGGAACAAGGATTAGAAGAGCGACCTAGTAATATCTTGGTGATGTTTGGGTAATACATTGTAGCTTTGTCTCTTCTCTTATGTTATCGTTTGGTGCGCATCACTGGCTGCGCAGTATGTATCACTTAATGCCATCCGTCTGTGTGGTACTCTTACTGGTTCATTTCAATGTTCGTGCTGGTTGTCAGACACCTAACACAGTCACATTTATTCACAGACTCCAGTGGGTACCACTGAATCAATAAAAGGCATTAAATTTGACTTGTACTGATGACGGGAAGGAATGGATGGATAGCTGGACGGAATTTGAGCTATATGGCTGGGGCAAAAGTACAGGCCGACACATATGCCGACAAGCTACCCCCTCCAATTGCTATATAAGGCAGCAATTTCTACAGGGACTGCTCCATTTTGCTTTTTTTAAAATATTATATAACACTGCCGAAAAATCAAGTAACGTTTACAAGAAGAGAGATATAGTTATATATAAAAATATCCAATGAAGCCAGTTCGAAATGAAACATTGTGCCCTGGCTTGACCCACTATGCCTGTTAGAGTTATAATACTCCAAATCAGAAGTCCAGCCAAGTAAGATCGCGCATAATCAACTTTCCACCAATTCCTAGGAGCATGGTACAACTTATCGTCCAAGTATTGTACAATATATGTACATATATATATCAAAACGAACGGTTGTGCTGATATTGTAAATATATTTCAGAAGCACTAGCCTTCCACATTTATAATGCATGCGGCGAAGATCACCATGTCACTTATTGTTACTGCCACTTATAGAGTAGGACCTGTGTTAAAGTCTGCACATTTTACTGAAAAAAAATGGTACACTGCATGCACTGTACATGCTTGAAGTCTTAACTGTTACTGGGTAATGGCTCCACCTGCATCACGATGGCGGGTTTTACGGCTTACGCAAATGCCGCATTATTTACAGAATAAGACGTAGAGCCACCGATCCAAGTTTTTGTATACTGTTATAGTTTCACCTGCATCTTGGGTTGTTTTTAGATCCTGTTCTATTTTAATGCTTTCTCTATGTTGCGCCATCCCCACACACGCAGTTACACAAATACGTAATTTAACCTTTCGTGTCATTCTTTGCAGAAGAATACACATGAACGTAAACCACAGTGTAAAAGCTACGTCCAGATCAAGTAATACACCAGCTATATGTATATATAATACCTTCAAAGGATAAGAGATATGTCCCCTTTAAGGAAGACCAATTTTTAATCGTGATGGCCGATATTTACTCTTGCATCTTCCCTGGTATTCTTCATTAAATGTAATGAGAGACAAAAAGAGCATCTGGCCCCACAGATTAAGCTAAATGTGGCGCCGATTGCAAGCTGAAATTAAGGCGCCGCGCAGTAACCTTTTGGTCAGCAGATGATTTACCTAGATATGACGTCATCGAGTTGTATAAGGGGCCTACTTCTGTGTGACTTTTACGTTTATTTCGGTTCGTATCATAATGTATAACACAACATGTATTTTAATAAAATACAAAACATTTTTAAGGACCCCTGGTAAAAAGTCACACAAAAAGTCATAACGTCTGTTGGCTGGGCTCGGTAACAAATCCAAATAGGTTCAAAATTTAACTGACATTTAAGAATTACAGACTGACTTGACCACATTATGCAAAAGGAAACCTTGCTGCATTTAACAATTCATTCAAAGTTCTTAATCAAGTGCACACACAAATGTTAAGACCATAAATCATTTTAACTGTTGTTGCTGCTACTACCCATTGACAAGTTAACAAGTTGAAGGTCAAAAGTACACTCAAGGAAAAAAGAAACGCACCACCCTGTATGTCCACCAAAATATGCTGGTGTGAATTCAGTACAGTGTTGAGTGAAAGAATATTGTTGTATTGAACTTTGAAACTGAAATTTTGTTACTGGGGGGTGTATCACCTTTTGTTTTTGGTTTTCCCTGAATGAACTGGCCAGATGTTCATCTCATTTGCTCTTATGCACTATGACCGATGTGCGGATCCAATAGGAACATTATTTTTCTTCGCCTAAATATACTGCACGAAATTTTTCCACTTATTTCATCGGTGGGTTTCTTTTTTCCTTGAGTGTAGTAGGATTACCTAGCAAACACATATTTTTTCCTGTCAGCTTCCTCTGTAATTACTTACTGTTTTTCAAAGAGTGCGACAGTTACTCTATACTGGAAACAGCTAAGTAAATCAAATATTGTAACCTCATATTTTAAGTTGGACATATCAGATGTCAAATCTGGGACCTTATATGGCTTCGAATGGGAGAACTTTACTTATCTGGAATGCACACGTTACTGTGCTTGTATTGTAAAACGTGAAGAAAGCAAAATTTACAAGTCTGAGACTATTGACCCATAGAGCATGCATATCAGAAGTTTTAGAAAATCAGGTACATGTATGTTGAATAGTAAAAGCAAAGAGTGTTGCCTTTGAAAGGTAATTGGGCGTTCCAGTACACTTACAATTGCAACACCTCCACCCAGTGTAATTAATCATCAATTAATAACACTACTGACAATGTAATTAAACCTGGGCCTATCCAGACGCTTCTATCTAGTGACTAATCAAGTCTTATGCTATATATAAACGATCAAGTTTCGTTGACAGCTTAAGAGTTGCTGGTCAAGCGGCCAACCGTTCACGACATCACTCCAGGTTAATAGCAAGATAAACTACAGTAATCATTGTTTGCACTCCATATGGTAGATTGGAATTTTTTGCGCAGAGGGGCGGGCAATCTTTCTCTATGTATACTCCAGCCAGCTCACTGCTGTCAAGAAGCGGCGCTCTCTGTTTTAGGCAAACGGGTCCTGATTAAAGGCCGTCCTACTTGGGCGAGAATGGGGAGGAGGGGATTGAACGACAAGAATTCTCATCCCGGCTGACAGCCTCGCTATGTTTAGCCACCACCGAGTGCCCATCCCGTCCGCCGACCCCGCTGTTTGATGCCCGCGACCCACTCCGTGGAGGAACGTGCCTAATGCGGTGCCAGAGGCTCAAGATGGCGGCCCACATCAAAAGGAAACTTTGCATATGGAATGAAGCACGACCAGAGAGCGAGCGAAGCAGTGTCTCGGTATTAAAAAGGAATGGCCCCGGGGGCGATACATATGATATGATAATGGCGCCGTCTTCTACCCTGTGCGTTTTCCTCTCCTTGGTGACGAGGTCACGTGAGTAGGCCCGCAGACGAAAATACACAAAAGGCATCTTGCGCTGAACACCGTACGAAATATCGCTCGTTGCTTGTGTTGGGGGATGCAACTAAAATATCTAATACACTTGTGCGTGAAATTAGTAGCATTTGTGCGAACTCAATTATTTAAGTTTTTGCGGCGAGCTAGGTGCCCTCAGCGACAACCAAGCAAGTAGTAAACAAGTTGATTTGCCTAACAAAAAAGGAAAAGGCCCGGGGAAAGGCTTTTGGCACTCTGCTTGGCCACTTGACACAAAAGCGCCAGTTGGGTTTGTGTTTGATGGACACCTATAGCTACCTAATATGTGCGTGTCAACTTCAAAGGTCACATGGCATTCTCAAACCCCATGTACTAATCTAAGGCTTTACGACGCACAGTTGTAAGCGTCCGGCGTTCGGGTTGGGGGTGGTGTGGTGTGGGCTTTAAAGAGACACAACCTTTATTCTGTTCGTTCGAGGTCACCTGCTAGTCAAGCGCTAAACATTTCATTTTAAAATAAAAAAAATTCTCGTACTCAATTTGATATCAGCACTTTGTATTAATCTGAGCCTTACTGTCGCGAGAATCATTGTAACAGTTGTACAGATTAGCTTGATCTTTCAAGGTTATTTAATGCCAAACAAATAATTCGTATTTTTAAATCTCATGTGCAACTGCCTATTACTGCTCTCTAGTGGCTCCAGCGATATCATTCACATTAGTAAATTACAGTAGCTTTAAACTTTGACGTTGAGCTTTCAACCGCAACAAGTCAAATGTCGCTTTGCATTTTGGAACTTCCTGTTAGTTAAGCTTCAAGCCTGTGATTTTCACTTTCCAAAGGAATCCAGCGTGAAACAATACAGCACATTTTGAAGCCACAGGGGCAAAATGTTATTGGTATTCGATACTATTCTAAACCCTACGATACACTACATGCATTTCTGAGCATATACTACTGTAAAGGTGCATGACCTTGAATTAAAATTTGTGTCATCCAAGGGAAAAGGTCACATATTTTAAAACATGATATGCAGGTTTCTTTTCGCGTTATAAGCAGTTAAAATCTTGCGATGCACCTTTGGAACTTATATTATGCTACCGTTGCAATACGCTGATTTCAAGGTGACCCAAATTCAATTGCCACCTCAGAATTTGAATCTTAAAGGCATGCAATGTGCAAGTGTCCTATGGTAATCTAAGCCAAATGAGCCATCGTTGCGCAGTTACGAATTTATGGTTTCTCCAACTGGTCTCATTTTCAAATCTTGCCCATTTTCTACAGTGGAAAAATCATAAACAACATGACCTGAAAAATCCCAGCATTCTTAAAATGTAAGTGCGTCCTCACTATTGAAATAAAATTTCAGAAATAGCTTTTTGAATTTCTGAAGATGTAAAGCCGTTAACTGCCAATGACGGCCTGTAGTGAAACAAATTCGAATTTACAATAAGCTCTATTTCGAGGTTCTTGAATTTGAAATAAAAATGTTGCCGCATACCACCCCACCTCAACCGACAAACCAAGGATGCTGTTTTGAAGCTCACGCTGTGTTTGCCGCTCGAGAAATGATATAATGTCTACAAAAACGTGTCCCTTACACCAATGGTGTCACGACATACAAGCATCATTTTCCCAGACCAAGGCCGTGCTCTCCCGGTTCTTGCCTTTTTTGTCTATTTTGGGTTCCTTTTTGGGGGGGGTAAGTCCGAAGTGAAGTCATTGCCAGTCTGCGTGAGTCGAATCTGGGGTCATTAGATTCCTCTTATAACCCCCCAGCCGTTCTGCAGCTGCGACCGGAAAAACGGAAGCAGTTGGACGCCATTGCGGGGCGGTCACGGCGCACACGTTCTTGGGCGAAGTTCTTGGTGACGCTAAAGAAAAGCCCTGAAAATTAATCATGTAGGGTTATCTGAGATGTATTACAATGACAGTACGACCCATGTGTACAAGCGGACCCCTTCTTTTACGGTGTGTCGCTCTACGTACATTCCCGGCTGGGGGAACTGTTAAACCTAAAATAGTGTTGGCATCGTGACGTTTTAGTTTAGAAACATAAGATAAAATTTTATTTAACGTCGGATTGCATTTTAATCAGCAAACATTAGTGTGACCTGATTATTAACCGACATGATGCAGATGGAACGGAATGGCATGAGTTGCGTGAGATGATGGTAACAACGAAGCAGATAAGAGTTGTATACTATTCATGATAATCATGAGACATACTAGTATCTTAAAAGGTTAGAAATAATACCACAGTACATTTTCAATCTTATCTCATTTGAAAAGAACACACCTCTAAGCCCTATGACAACATACATGTGTTTTACTGCTACTAAGCTTAGGTATTTGTAGTTCCTGCGAAGCACAAAGTTATTTATACACATATAAACACATTCACATCTACCTATAATCTTACTTTATAAACGCTTTTGTTCTTCGAAACCTGTTTGATAGTTAACTGCTGTATATGTACATCATATATAGTACGCTCGCTGACGTACCATCCACGTCAACACACGCAGTACATTGTAGGCTAAAGGAAGAGGAACAAATATTTTATATATATATTTTGGAGAGTAGGCTCGAACATGTTATGGCTCAACACACAAATCTGCGTAGTGTAAACTTTGTTGCACTTTGAAGATAAACGGCCATACAATGGAACTCTGTAGTGGTCGCTTAGACAGTGAACGTCATTCACTTGATTATATACACCCAGCTACTTTCACATATGTACCCTTCCATCAAAGCACCTGGCATGACTGCTTCAGCCACGCTATATGCCTTCGGCTTTGTCGAGCTTTGGATTCTATGTGGGAGAAAAAATCATAAGCCATCACTGTAATGGCAGACCACTACAGTGATAAAAATCCTGTACATTCTATCTACATTGTATATGTAACGCCTTCTTCTTACAGCTTTGAGTAACAGCACGCTCACATTAAAACACGCTGATAGTACGTTCATTTTGATATGAGGGGGGATCAGGCTTATAGTCGGCTTTCAACCACTCACGGTCATATCACCGACTGCAAGTTGGATTCGGTGGTGTATGCAGGTGTATGCGTGTGAGTTAATGTGGACCTGTCTTGTTTTGGTCCGAACGATCTACGCCCGACAGTTTTTGGGTACCAAGCCACCGATTCAATTCCGCCACAGGTGAGCAGAAAGGAATCACTCAGACCATTTATGCTGACTCCGAGCCGCCCAGTCGGTTGCCTAACTCATTAATGCCAAGCGCCAAGCTGAGAAGCGCACACCGCCCAGTTTTTACGTCTTTGGTGTGACACGGTCGGACCGCACCCCGAGCGGACACTCTAACCATTGTGCTACGCGGGGGCGATATTCTGATATTGGACAAGTACGGAGAGACCATCTTATAAAATTTCATGAATTTAACCTGTCATTACATTCGCATATATTAACAGACATGGCGGTATACTTTATTCTGTATAGATACTCTTCTCTTCTTCTTTGGGTGGCACATTGTATTTCTTAACACGAGATCCAGGCATGAAGGGGCCTTGACAATATTCTAATATTTGAGACTATACTATGGTGCATAGTATTATACCGGTAGTGTCTGCTATTATCAACAAATATATTAGTGCTTTTTCCGTAATCAGTTGGTAACTTTCAAGTTACAAGCTGTAAAGGGGTACATTGTACACTGACTAAACCATTAAGTTTTACATATCTAAAGCCAAGAATGGTGCCACAAATGATGCGCACTCATATGACCCCAACTGGTGTGTCTTGCCATATTAAAAGAAAGGCTTTATTACAGTAGCAAACTAATTTCCAAGCATTGCAGTGTACAAAATGCGTGTCAAGATCAAAAGGTGAATTAAATATGGGATACAAGTGCCTCCTAATTATTACCAGTTTTTTTTCTATAAAAATGTATGCTTCCTATCAGAGCTTCCCTTTGGGATACAAGTTTATCGTTAGCAAGAGGCTCATGGGCCTTGACTGTCCGATTGATTACTTGCCGGATAAGCCCAAATTTGGTTTGTGCTCAGAAGCTATGTACATGCAGCTGAGGTTACTAAGCTTAATTTTGAAATAAATGTGAAGGTCAAATTGATCTTGGTTTAGCAAAGGCTGAAATGCAAAGGTAGCTAAAGGTATCCCACATACATGTATGTTGTATTAGTCTTCCTGGGTCATAAATGTTAGTCCGTTTCGCTCTGCCACTAGTCGTTTACAAGTCATGGCAATTTGAACTAATGCACGAATATCCCCAACATGACCTTTAACATTGCACTATCAAAAACATTCCATGTATGTTGTCTTGCTGTAGTTTCTCCGCTGTTATAGGCGCTTGAAAATGTCCCCCCATTTCTTATCATTGGGCCCAATTTCAGACCTGTAACTGTCCAATGTACTTTTATATTTAAACTTCAAATTATTTAAAAGGTGTGCATACAGCAACTGGTACAAGATGCTCGCCTTTAAAAGAAGCATTATGCACCGTACTTGTATTGCACTTGAGTATCCGCGTTGCGAGTCAAGGTCGATACTTGTCACGGCAGGAATTGAAATATAAAAGACAATCTATTCTTCGAGTGTGTTACATTCACCGTCAAATGGCCACTCTCCAACATATAGGCTTTTCCAGCTTAAGTATAGTAATGTTATGCAAAAATGATAGGTTTTGAGTTCCCCAAAATATGAGTGCCTACAAAGGTTCCTTTGGAATTTCTATCATGCGGGATTACAAAGAAGTTCGGAATTGAAGCGAGGTGAGCAGACATACTTGCCATCGTGGTGCAGGCAATGAAAAAAATGAATTAAATATTCAGGACTGTATGCACACAAAAGACATTTGTCATATTGCACAAAGTTATTTTTCATCCTAAAAGAGTTATGGGCGCACAGACCCATACACATTCTAGCTAGCTGACTGGCTGGCATCCCACATAGATAATTGGTCATATAAAGGGTGACGCTTGTTTTTTTTTAAAGAGCTTAATTTTTAGATGATGTTTGAAAGTAGTTACTAGTAATGCGAATACTGTGATCTAAGCCATTCCAGTCATCAGTAATAGCGTATAAGAAAGAGGTCCTTCTAACATAGGCTTTTTCTGGTGAAAGCTGGAGAATTTGTGACGGTTTATAATCTTACATCATTGACGCTCTTCAGTACGACACGGTAAAAATTTCGTTAAGTATCCGTGTACAAGACAATGAACAACTTAAAAAGAAATATTGACATACACCAAAATATTTCTTTCTAGTAGTAAGCGCCTCCTGCAATAGTTCAGTATAGGATGTTTGGTGATAATAACTCAAACACGAGTACCTGATCATGGACATCTTCTACACGTAGCATTTGCTCTTGACCCACTGTTAAGTTAGAACCACGGATACATGTCGCGTACTGTAGCACAGGTCTAATATATGTTTTGTAAAGTAACAGCTTTGTCTTTGGAGGGGAGAAACCCCCGATTCTCTTTAGTAGATTTAGAGGAATAGGGGCACGACTGATAAGAGCCTCTGTATCTTTATCCCACGTTATAAAGATTCATTTAACCGCACCCATTGACAAATAAATAAATAAATAAATAAATAAATAAATAAATAAATAAATAAATAAATAAATAAATAAATAAATAAATAAATAAATAAACGAATGAATGAATGAATGAATAAATGAATGAATGAATGAATCAATCAACC
>JAAUYG010042769.1_pt1 | contig 12116 bp, 8 predicted proteins | sample 7278091 | NCBI WGS metagenome assembly JAAUYG01 (sample SAMN14350201, study PRJNA611818) | marine sediment metagenome | isolation source: surface marine sediment (0.6m) | place: French Polynesia: Moorea | collected 2018-08
ATTCTGTCCACCTTGAAACTTTCTGAGGGGGGATTCTGTCCGGGGTGACTTTTTCTGGGGGGATTTTGTCCGGGGGGGATTATGTCCGGGGGGGATTATGTCCGTACCCCGATTATTGTCTGCTACTGAGAAAACTAGAAGCTAAGCTTGGATCAACCAGCATCTTGCAGAAAGATCACAAAATTTATTCTGAAAACTAGATGCGTATTCTCAAAGCTAATATAATGTACTAATAATAGTCTCAAGCTACAGCTGCCGGGTTATTTTAGGTCTCAGGTGTTAGACTGATGCCGCCGTCCTTGGTCAGCAAGGTGTCAATGTTACATTAACACAGTAATACCCACCCACCATAACTCAGTTCTGACACATGGTGCTGGAACTGGCTCCATAAAGTCTGGGAGAGGGTGGTGGAGGGTAGGACAGGATGTCAGAACAGGTGCAGGAGTATATGTAATATGCCCGGTAACCAGCTATTGTGTGGAGACATGTTGCCGGGGCCAACACCCTAGGTTAGTGTCATTATTATTTATGACTGTGTATGGCCAAGCTTAGCAATGACATTTTTAGGAGCCACTGTTATTATTTATAAGTACGCAGATCATGTAATAATAATTCTTATACAGCGAAAACCTGCTCTAAAGACCACCTGTATATAAAGACCACACCTGCTTATAAAGACCACACTCTACAGGTGTCCATGGGTATAACTTTCCATGTTATTGAATCTGTTTATAAAGACCACCTGTGTATAAGGACCACATTGTGTTGTTGGCCCCTATTAGGGTGGTCTTTATATACAAGTTTCACTGTAGTAACATAGACTGGACTGTAACAAATTATGTTACATGTGTTAGTGTAGCATTTCAGTATAAGTATCTTAACACTGTGACACTGAGAGGGTCAACGTAGCAATTCTGTTAAACTAATATGAACTATGCTTTACTTACAGAGTTCATTTCATTTGATATGTTCACCACTTTAGACCAACTGACATACTTTTTCTTTAGCGAGAACACAAACATTTTTTGACTAGTCTATACTGTACACCAGGCCTACCAGTAGTCAGCATCCTATATGTTTGTTTGATCTAGGAGACAGTGTCAGCTTGAAGACCCAGAGAAATGATTCTTTTTGACCCTTCAGTTATCATGATTATTAAAACTGCATGCCTGTATCTGTTTAATACCATGATGCATATTTAGAAATGACACAATTGTGCCTGGACAATATTAGACGATACTATAAGTACAGCATCCTAACCAGTATGGCACACTCACCCAACCATAGTTCTCAATGTATACTAGTCGTATGTAAATGTACGACTAGTATACATTGAGAACTTAAACATTTTGCTACCAACGTAAAAGCAATATATATGACCTGAGGCTGTTAAGAATAATGTATTTGATTTTTTTTTTAAATTCAAATCTAACCATTTTGCAAGGCCTACAGAATATGATAGTTAATATCAATACATTACAATGTAATGACATTACTGTTACTTATAGTGCTAAATGTGAATGCACTACACATACCTAGACTTCAGGAACCTGATGTATTATAAGCCCTGTTATAGCTGATGCCAATTACTTACTTACTATGCTGGTTACTGTGCCATAGCCAATCCGCTACACAGAGATTGTGATCATCAGGTCATCAGGGATGAGGTAACAGATTTGTCTGCTCATAGTGGATGAGTTCACAGTTCTCAGAATTGTATCAAAGACAGGGTAACAGTATCCACATATAGACCATGACCATCCCACAGACCAGTACCTGATAATCAGTACAGATAGTCACTCCTGAAGATTTCCTCTCTGTCTACTGGTATCTGAAGCTGTGGGATGGAGCCCAATGGTAGAATGACTGTAACACACCTTGCCAGGTGTGGCTGACTACCGGTACATTCCAACAAGTTGTAATGTTAAGGCTGGTTATATCTTGTCACCATCACACCTTGAAGACTACAAGTCTTGGCAATTAAAAATTATTCTATAGTGTACAAAAGTCAAGATGCTGTTGCCAGTAAAATCTAGCTCCAGTTCCTGGTGTCTGGCCGGTTGATAACATCTCCTGGACGAGGTCGTGGTCCTGTGTAGATCCTAGCCCAGGCTGACAGCCCTGCAGTGATCACCTCGGTAGATACGCGCAGGTTGCTGCGGCAGCCTGGCCCCAGTGCAGTGTTCCGCAGACCCCGCCACAGACAGACACCCTGGAGCCTGGCTCAGCCCAATGTTTCAGGTTAGCTAGCGTGGAGAAATGCGGTCCGTGACCCAGCAATCTAATTCCCCGATCATTGATTACGCTATCCTGATTATCGAGTTGTTTCTATCGCTGTTGATGACAGTGTTTCCGCGGCAGCAGAGTTGCAGCACGGTTACCAGTGGGATCAATGGCTGTGAGACCACAGGGATGGCGGGTCTCAGCTCATGAGGCTGTCACAGGCAGCGTGATGTTCCCTCCGAAAGCCGGCGGTGTGGGATCTGATTAATTAACACACTTGTTGCTGCTGGGGGAGCGGTCGCAGTGGACCGCGATATCAGTATTCGTGGCACAGATCAGGCTGACTACAGTGGCTCTGACTACCACAGGTGTTACTGCTACCAGCTCTGGTCATGACTGATCAAGGTGGAAGACCTGTATATCAATTACCTGTTGACTCTCACTGAGTCTGTCTGTACCATGTACAGTACAAGGCAATGTCTCTGTGTGATATATTAACAAGTGCCTATGTTGTAAGTTGGGAACATTTCATGTAGCAACCAGTCACTATCATCACAATGATGCCTACATGTTGAACATATCAATATCTCCGCATGGTAAAGTCTGTCGTTCCGCAGTTGTACCACAAATCTGAGCTGGTAGCCTCCACAATAATCAACTGTATAAGTTAAACATCCACTTACTCAAGTCAAATTCCCGAGCCAAAGGTTCAGAAATGTGGCCCAAGTCTGTGACTGCAGTAGGTGTTATGTGAAGTGTTCCCTGTGTTCAGGTTCCATCCAGGCTGATAGCCTGCTGTCAGTGGCTCCCGTTCCTGGAAGGTGTGGTGCTGTGTGGTCCTGCTGTGGAGACTGACCTTTCCATATCCCACATCCATCTCCTTCTAACCCGACTTTAGCCTTCTCCCTGCCTGACAATCTCCTCTTCCTGCGGCAGCGTTAAGCCCTGCCGCAAATTCCGCAGCTCTGCCGTAAGCTTCCACAGCAGGGAACCGGGAAGCTGTGCCAGAGGCTCAGTCTTATAGGCACTGATAGTCTATTATCACTGCAAAAACATTACACAGTTAGAGCATGCCACCCAGCTCTTGATAGTGCAGCAACACGCACTGATATCAAACATTTAGGTCACTGACGACAGTCATTTAGATTCAAAGGCATAAATTAATCCAACTGTTTGCAGGAAAACAATTCTGGGAATTATCTGTCCAGTCGGCGGTCAGGCAGTTCCCGCTGTCCACACGCACAGACTCGGGGGGTCTGGGAGTCGTGACTTAATTCCCCACGGTGGCGGCCGGCAGGTTTGTCTCCAAGGTGACCAATAGGGGGAACGTGTGGTGATAAAATTAGCGTTTCTGTAGCGACTTCCTGTCCAGAATCCCCCAATCTGGCAGTGGTGACAGTCCAGCCTGCCTGGGAAAGACGCAGGAAAGCGTGACAGTGACGGTGGGGGCTCCCAGACACACCGCCAGCCGGTAATTGAAGTCGGCTCCCCGTCTTGGGGATGCAGCTGTTTCCGTGGAGATAACGCAGCGTGGCAGAATTAGATTAGAGGATAACAGGTCCGAGTCCCCACGGCAGGGCGGCGGCGGCACCCCCGAGCTGGGACTGAGCTATCAGTGTCACAGACAGAGTTACCTTAACAATGCTATATATGGTCGCAGAAAATCTCGGTTACAGGAAACTCAAACGGTGAACTGCATATATACCACATACACAGATAACGCCTAATATGTGACTTCTGTACATGAGGAAATAATTGCTTTGACAAAAAGGAAAAGTATACATATAACCAGTAGTTACTACTAATAACTAGTAGTTACTAGTAACAATATTAGTAATTACTGGCAACCACATTAGTAATCACATCAGTACTTACTGGTAATCACATTAGTAAATACTGATAATCACATTAGTAATTACTGGTAAAACATTAGTAATTACTGGTAATCAGATAGTAATTATTAATAATCACATTAGTAATTACCATGAATCACATCATAACTACACACAGCACCTCAGGAGTCATTCTTTTCCAATATTCTCAAACATTTTTAAAATGCACACCCAATTTCATTTTACTACCGCCTGCAATTTAATCTTGCTTGTCTTGCATTACCAATCTCACATATGAATCCTCATTTGCAGATTTTGCACAAAGACTGAATCTTTTTGGCCCAGATGGTTTTCTGTACCAAGTAACGGCGCTTGGTCATCATAATGTAACCATGAAATGCAACATGCCGCGCCATGGTCAACAGTCATCATGCAGAACTTAAGGTTCTGGATTGTCAAAAACAATGCTGCCTTGTATGGCTACTGCATGATAGGACCTTGTTTAACTGCCGTAGTTGGTGGATAAATAAAGCAATTTGCTGAAGATCAATGGAGTTCCAATCTAGTCTGGGGCACTTTCATCTGAATTAGGCTTGGTTCAGTTTAGCCATCCATCACTTGCGCAGACACAAGCTAAAACCAGATAACAGAACTACTCTAATTTGTACAATGTCAGACTTTGATATACATTTTAATATTTATTTTTATTTAGGCAAAGTAGTTCTGAATGCCTTCTACATACACTTTGACTCCAGAGCGAATCATACATAATTTTTTTACACAAAACAGCATGGGGGTCACTTTAGCATAATAGATCTGACAGAAGATCCAGGTACGACTTTTTTTTTTATCAGGGTTGATGACTGAATGGTGTATATAGTCCCCAGTTACAAATTACTGCATGCAATTGCATGGTTCAACTTTCAGAAACAACAAACAGGAACAGAGATTTCGTTTCAAAAGCTAAGAAAGGCACGACTTCATAAAATAAAATCATAAAGCATTTAAGTACAGTGGCGGCTAGTCACCATGCTAGCATCAGCATAATTTCAAATGACCTTTCCTGGGTCTCCCCTCGCATTGGCTACCCAACCTGTACAAAGCATTGAACCCTGTCTTTATCAGACCATGCACTTGAAAAATAGGGACAACCTGGAAATTTAAGGACAGCTACCTCAATGCCCAAAATAAGACTGGAATATCGTATATGGAAATGCAATCGCAAAATTAGATTTGCCCTTGACTAACCTCAAGGACACATTCAATGTCACTCATATTTTGAAGACTTAATATATTACATATGGAGTTGAGTTGGGCACACATTACTGTCAAACACTAATAGGAAGCCATATATGGAGACTGAAACCACACAATTCGATATGATTTTATGTGACTGTGAAATGTCATAAGTCAAGGGCAGGTACATATTAAGGGATTATATAGGATCATATTGTTACTGCAACCACTAATACAAAGACAAATGCGCGGGGGGGGGGGAGGGGGGGGAGTCAAATGTGTCCTTTTGATTTGACCTAAAACGGGAAATGTTAAGTTCAAGGTCAATCATATCTCAAACCCTTAGATCTCAGAAAATAAACAAGAGTTGCTGTTGGATATGTATAATCACTGAACACTAATAGAAAGTCACACATGGGAAATCCAGCAGCACAGCTAGATCTCCCTGCAACACTGAATAGTCCCCCACAGATACTGGGCTCATCTGTTCTTACCACAGTAATGTTTAATTCGTGTATGTACACAACTTTAATGCATGTACTCAGCATTAATTTTGTAGTCTGATTTTCTGTTGTCCCAGGGGGGGTCTATCTTGTTGATAGATGATTTGTACCAGTTCAAAACCAAAATAGTTGTAGTTGTGGCCAATGGAGAAAAAAATGGGTGGAATCCCCCAATTTACGCTCATGGGATTAATTTAGAGTTGGTATAAAGTGGAAGATCCCCAGTAGGTTTGACTGTACTGTGGTTGTCACACAAACAACTGGGAGTCCCTAGCTAACCCTGCAGTAGCACTCTCCCTAATACAGTCAGTGCCACTCCAGTATTCCACTGACAGCACATTTCCTTTCATGTCCAGACATCCCAGCAGAGGGTTTGATGGAGATTTGGCAGCAGTCCTGGGGACTGATGGACGTTGAGGGGTGGAATGAAATGCAAATGGAAGGAACTCGCTGGGCTCAGATGTCTCACAGTGCTTCAGTGCTCTCTGCATAATAAACACCCGCTTGGAATCTGCATAGGAATTACTGCAGTAGAACCTCTCATCATGGGAAGACTACTACCAAGACATCAATGCAGTAACTCAATAATGTTCTCTTAACAGTGTTTGAGGCTGTGGTGGCGGCTGATAGGTTCACCTACAGTAGGTCCTAAGTCTGGGAAGAACACATGTATGATCTATAGGGACTGGTGGCCTCTCACTACCGCATTTATCCTTGATCTCTCTGATTTCACTTTATACCGACACTGAGTCACACACAGTGCCGCGCAGGCCACCGGTCAGTGACATTATTGTTCTGTATAAATAAGCCGAGGACATTATATATCTGGACTGGAATGATCAGCCGCTATGTGCACCATCAACTGCCTGAAGATCTCACGCATTTCACATTGACTTTGGCTATAATATCCTGTATAGTTGTCTGTTGAATATTGTAGTCTCTATCCCAGTGACCCTGGTTACTACACATGCTATATACATAATGTAGTTGCACATTAATCATGTTAATTATAACTCTACAGGTTATAAGTTGTTTCAAAGTGCATGATATGAGCTATAAGAAGGAATTATAAGCACCGATTTCTTATTGTTAATAAGAAATTGGTGCTGATAATTTCTTCTTAATCTTTTTCTTTTTTTCCGCATACTTCTGGTCCAATATTTTGGCTCCACTGATCCGTAAAACAAGAAATTAAATTGGTGTGGCCTTATATTTGTACCACTGGCCTAGCTGTTCAATGGTGTGCCTTTCTGGTCTGGATGGTGATGGAAAAGTCAATTTATTTCAATGAAATCTTTTAAGCATGACATCTCAATAAACACTCATGATTCAGTTTCTTCAGATTGTCTACACAGATTATCAACACAAACTATCAACAGCTAGATTAGCCACACAGAATGACGGCTATACTCAGTATTACCGACACCTGAATCTTACACAGACTGTCCTCTGACTATGCCTCACCTGAGCTGGTTTGGTCTCGGGGGACCCGATATCCTGTTGAAACTGAGCAGAGATTTCCATCGCCGCGGTTTCTTCCCACCTGCAACATCATTCACACGGCGACTGACATCCTGGAAGTCGCGTTCGCTCTTCGATGTGATCATGGTGTATTCACTGGTCAGAGAATCATGATACTGGATCGTTCTGTGAATTACATAGTGTAATTACGGGCTAATAGTGCCAGCAATCCTGAGTTTACACACTGTTTTCACCCTGATATCCATGTTCACATCACATTGCTTGGCAACTCATAGCTCAAGTATAGCCTACAGCCATGGTTACCATAGAAATGATGTGTCCAGTCTATGGTGTTGCTATGTCTGCTGGCTGTGACAACTGGGGACACAACTTCCGGTCTGTGTAGGGGTGGTGGTGATCACTCAGAGTATATCATTCGACTCTCAGTATATCAGGTTGATCTACAAGTAGGTAATATCCGATCTATAATACCTCTCCACACTCACAGCCCTGTCTCCTCAATCACTGACGAGTACTTATCTCTGTATCCGCTCTGAATCTCAAGTCAATACTGTCTCTCCCACTACTGCATGGTGTCACAGCCTTCACTGGCTTTGGATTACTGTCCACGTAGTAAATTAAATCCCTCCTTTTTGTGACCATCCTGTCCGTCTTTCTGCTTATCCTGTTATGACAAAGACAGAATGCTCAGGGTCTCGAAACATGTCAAGTATCAACATGATGAAGGTGTGCCTAGAAATCATTAATCCATCAGCACTCCAGGAATCGGATTCAAATCAAAACCTAAAGTTTTTTTTCAAGAGCTCTTCCTCCAGGAATCAGGGGCAAGGTTATTAGAAGTACTTAAGTTAAAAAGTTAACTTAACCAAACCTGGCACATGCAGACTTTTTGGGATTAACCATAACTGAGTCACCAGCCCAGCCGAATAAACGTCCCTTGTACTTTTTCTCCTCCTATAAAATCAGGATGTCAAAGTGATTAGAATATTTTTTTAACATAAATTAACATTTAAAAGTACTCTAGCTCTAATTATCCCATCAAATGCCGCAAATCAATTTCAGTGTTTTTTCTTCAATTATTAATTAAGACTCCAACATAGAAATTAAAGATTTCAATTTCACTGAATCACAACTGTTTAGAATTACACGATCATAAACTTATAATGTTCAAAAACTTTTATACAAATCCGCGTAGTTCTTGAATCCTGTATCCACATGATCCACGCAAACCAATCACAACCCAATATTGATAGGCACGAGGAAGTCGTGAAAAACCAAACTGCTTAGCTCAGCACTTTTGCTTTTGTGTTGATGGATAAACATGCATTGACTGGTTATTGATCCGAGGACCATTGATCAGGCAGACCTGTCAAAGGATATGACACCCAGCCACGCTGTGAGTTAGCACCCCCAAGGCACAAACACTGAGGTAGGGTGGGTGGGGGGTAAGGTGTAGAGACAGGAAGACATTGTTTACCCCCAGACAGGCTCCATATACATTGGCCAGGTCTGGAGGGGTGACTTTATGTTCACCAAGCTCAAGTATATACTGACAAGTGGTTAGATCCACTATGACAGTGAATAAATTATTTAAACAAGTTGATTTAGATGCAGTATGTACTAGCAGTACTATCAGATCATTACTATTTGTTAGGCAGCAATTTACAGCTAATGTAACAGCATGACATTCATACACGGCAGTGTAGTTTAAGTTAAATCACTGGGTGGCTTCTAAACTTAATTTATATATATTTTTTTTCCAACTTCCAACTATACTTAATTTTTTAATTAAATATAAATGTCATAAAATTGCCTAATGCAACTTTAATTTAACAAATTTTCTACTTTAATAAATAGCCAACTGGGAGTAATTAAATATCAAACCATGTGTTAACTTCATAGCCAATACAATGGCTGGGTAGTGTTACAGAACAATCTGAAACTATAAATGTGACGACACAATTACTCATTAATTAATTAGTCAACTGGAATAAGTTCACCTCAACATTGGATTGGCCCAAGTCAGCCATAATTTTACTTTGCTTACAGAATCACTTGCATTATATTTATTCATATTCCAGCTAGCAATGGCATCAATAAAGGAATGAGAACTAAGCCCTCAATGCATACTGGCTCTGTCCGCACTTTATAAATATTTCATAAGGCACTCAGAGTAGTATCAGCCTGTCGCTTTATAAGGAGAACACAAAACCAGAGTAAAAGTGAGTATTATGAAGCAAGAGGTGCGTTTCTAGCCTGAGTATGTGTGCACAGACACTTGTGACTACAGTTATGCATTATTAGCCTATTCAAAATAAATGAAGCACCTTATTAAATACCATAGGTGGCCCTTTATTGATAATCTAGAGAAGGGCATTGAATGTGGTGATGTATCACATAATGAGGAATGGCAGAATTACTACAAGCCACAATGAGTCAGAGTGTTGGTACATGGTGTCTGGAGTTATAAGTGTTCCAGACATCCCCCCCCCCCACCCCCCACCCCCCCTGGCAGCAATTATTTGCACAAGCAGGAATATCGCCATGACTGCATGCACCTGAGTTTGGCAGAATTGGTCACTGACCATGAAAATGATTAATGTCTAAAGTCTTAGATCTCTGCCACAAATTCAGGGTTGCTATGGCAATGCCTAATATGGAATTTTGTACCGTCTTACTGTGGGAGTTGAACGATCCATAGGTTGAATCTTTTTGCAACTGATGGATATACCTGTACTATACAGAAAAGATATTTCGTTCTTCAGTATAACATAAGTGTACTGAGGTTATCAATGTACTGTTTCTGACAGGCAACAATTTTAGCAACTTGGTTATGATTAAATTCAGCTATAAGTAATAAATGGTAATTACTTTTGTTCAAATCGGGAGAAACATTGTATTGTTATTTATTTACATTTATTTTGTAAAAATTAATATACTTGAAAGTTTCATTTTATATTAACACACAATGTTTACTTTAATGTTGCCTATCCTATGAAATTGAAGTTTACTAAAAAAAATAGCTTTACAAGATAACAAATCCTCATTATGCCAATGCAATTCCACAGAGCTGATAATCCTAAATGTTCTGGCCTGTTATATAGGATACAAAAAATAATCCAGACCTTCCGGTTTCGAGTTTCCATGGTTACACTTATGTTAGTCATGGTGAAAACTTCCAGTGTGGAATATGATGCTTGCTATGCATAATGCCTATAATATCAGATCATTTTACCACACAACACTGAGGCCATATGACAATGGCTGGGGGCCGTCTATTACCTGATAACTACCACTCATACTGTAATTAATTACCGCAGGCTCAGGAAGAGGTTCCATACACCCACACCAGTACATCCTCACACCGACTGCAGCCTTTCCTTACACGTTATAATTGCTGCCCTCACAGCCAGTCCTCTACCAGCAGCCTCGCCCAGCATTGTCTGTATAGCCGGGCAGATAATGGGGTCTACAGTGTGTCGGTAGCAGGTTGCTATAACGCCGATATCACGTGGTGCTGTAGTAACCATCTGTGATTATGTATACCAGTGAGTGCCAGCTACAACATAGAGTGCACAATACAGTACATGTAGATTACACTCATTATGTAAATTATCACACCCGTACTTATAATTTGGAAGAGTGTGCATTTTTTGCATATTATCATGATCATATGTATTATACAAAAAATTAACTTTGGTGCTTTGAAAAATAAAGTGGTTTATGGTGATTATCTTATAATAACCAATACTAAAACTTTCTTTGACCTTTAATGGATTAATTTTTTGAAAATGGAAAATGAAAGGAAATTCAGATAGATGTACTCGCCACGTTATTGGAAGTTACCAGTGAGTGTTAAACGGTAAGTCATGTCTGTGTTTTTATGACTGATGCTAATACACAGAGTTTGATTTCTGCCATACAGTAGTCCCTCTCTTTAAGTGGCCCCCTCTACAGAAGGCATCCTCTCTAATGTGGCCAATAAATTTCGCCACTCAACTACTACCAATGCATTTAATTCTCCCTCCTGTCAAAGGCCACCTCTCTAGTATGGCCACAATTTTCTGTCAAGTAAGGTGGCTTTATTATGAAGAGGCGGACTGCTGTATATCTGTCACGCACGGGTATTAGTAAGTGGCATTGTTTAAGCTATTAAGAATACAATTCCTAACAGAATATCAGAATCAAGAAGCTCATGGTGACACCAAATCCTGATCATCCAAATAGTCGGAATCCAAACTCAGCTTGACTTTTCTATCCATATCCCATGGGACATGACTCACTATCCATTCCTGCGGAGTGAATCCAGTCCATTGGCAATATCCAGCATGATGCTATGATGATCTCCGTATGGTGTGTTATTACACAGATGCCACATGCAGTAGTTAGCCCTAAGATGTGGAATTCTTTGGTGTAATGAGTCTAACTGTGGGTTAAATCCTGGACCCGCCTCTCTCTCTCTGAGGCTCAGACACTGATATATGCTGTCATATTCCACAGACTACCTCCAGCCCTAACCCCGCCGACTATGCGGCGTGGCTGTGCTGCCGCAGTGACTAAGGTCAACCAGTACCTTACACCAAGCTGACCATATTCGGGTAGGAATTCACGGAGATAATTTGTGGGGTGTGCTTCGTCTCTCCGAGGTCAGGTCCACATGGAGTGTCCTCGAAGGCTGGCGCTAAATCTGGGTCAGTGTCCAGGCCTGGCGGAGGGGGTAAGGGGTGGCGTGGGGGTGGGTGGGGTAGCACAGTGAGGTGTAAATCACAGAGAGCCACTTCCTTCCTGCAGGGTAACGGCTCCCTTCCTGTCCCTGCAGCCAGACTCTGAGAGAGATCCC
>JAAUYG010145766.1_pt1 | contig 12116 bp, 9 predicted proteins | sample 7278091 | NCBI WGS metagenome assembly JAAUYG01 (sample SAMN14350201, study PRJNA611818) | marine sediment metagenome | isolation source: surface marine sediment (0.6m) | place: French Polynesia: Moorea | collected 2018-08
ATCAGACAAGTACAGAGTATTCTCAACTGTCTTGACCAATGAAATGCATCCGCACAAAAAGTGAAGGGGGTACTTTCTCCACCATCTCAACCCACATGGGGTACCCGATAAATTCAAACAAAGCACCAACTTGGCATCACCCAGGGAACAGTGTATATTTTTATGTGGAATTTGGATTAGCTTTACATATTATTCTGTCTATTTCGAATTAAGGGGACCCACCTTTAATTCCTCTGAATGTAAGTTACATAATTCCACTGTTTTAGAAGCATGAAACATTTTTTCTGTCGGAGTTTTGATTGAGAGACACAATACCTTGACCACAAAGAAAATGAAGTTTTGACTCCAAGCTGAAATTGGAACTTTTTGAACTCAGAATTTTTGCTTCAACACCAATTTTTTGCCAATGCAAGAAAAGACAATGTTTCATTTTGTTTTGTGCCATACAACACACAGAAAATAACTTTTTCCATTTGTGTTTTTTGGAAAAAAAAGCTCTGATTGGCTCAGACAGCAATCTTCAGACATAAACACTTTTGTACACACTGTAGATTCTTGCTTCCACCAAAAACTGTTACAGAAAAAAGTGTTTTTATATTTTTGCAAAATCCCCAAATAAAAACTTTTGAGTAACAGTTGGGGAAAAATCCCCAAAAAAACACCTGGACCAACTTTGAGCCATAAGAATGCTGAGCCAATCAGAGCTTTTAATTTTTGATCTGCAAAGTGGTTCAAAAACAAACATGTAACTTGCATGACATGAAATTTTCAACAGTGTCATTCTTCTCAAAAGTTATAAAAAATCCAAGAAAAGTGGAGAAAAAATATGCCCAGAGCTCAAGGTTTTTTTTGGACATTTTTCTTGGATTTTTGTCTGAAATTTTGAATGACGAGAATTCCAAAAATAAAGCACTGTGTGTACAGGATAATCAGTCCTGAGATCTTCTTTCTGTGTGCGAATAAACTGGGTACTGCTGTTCTGTGTCAAAGAAAATGGTCATTCTGCAAGAAAGAAAGTTTTGCTTTTTCCTTAAATGAGAAAGCCTGAAAAAGCCTGAAAAACAAACAAACAAACAAAAACAAAAAAAACAACAAAAAAAACAAAAAACAAAAATGTGATTAGGCGTATGTTTTTCTGCGCGTTCAATTCTCAGCGCGTTGGTAGCAAAAACTGTTTAAAGGTTCTGTCTGCTTTTAAAGCCGAAAAAACGCTTTTTTACCCTCACACGGTTGTGGCAAAGGATTATGAATGACACTGATGGAGTTAAGTAAGGTCTGGGTTCTTCGTGCGGATCTGAAACTCACATGGATATTCACCTGATCTCAGTTTTCACGCTTCAACTGTGAACGATAATACAGTAATATTTAGGCAAGGGTCACACTCTTCATGCTCTGATGTGCTTGTTCGTGGCCGATCGGTTATCAGCATTCAAATTTTAACAGTGTGATTAGCTCAAACGAACAGCCCCAAACTCGGATTGACCTGACAGTTCAAGCAATGGGAACATTGGATGCCAAAGACGACACTGAAGTGCTGTGGTGGGGACGAGAGGAGTGCATAGAGGATGCAGACCAGTTCAGCGATGCACCAGCAGAAGTGAAGAAACACAGCAAAAACGCAGAGGTTGAACAAGCATCAGGCCGAAGGCAGAGCAGTGGCAACAACAACAGTGAAAGTCAGGAAGACACTGCAGGCAATGAGGACAGAGGAAACCAAGAAAACGAGGACAACTTGGGAGGACCGAAGTTCTTACCACCGCTGTTCATACAGAGATACATCAGGGTGACACAGATTCTTGCTGAGTCTGGCGTCAAAAATGTGAGTTGGTAGGCGGGGCCCAATCTGGGACTTGGTCAGTGTATGGGTCCAGGTTAAAATGCTCACGAAAACGCGTGTGTGCGAGACTAACGCGCTCGCTGCAATTGTGCCAAATCCCATTGATAACAATGGAACAGGCTCTTTGTAGCCTTTTCCAGTCTAGACTTCACCACTATCAAATCTCAAGAACTAACCTTCGTGGATACTTCTCAATCGCAAGATATACTTGAAACTGAATCAATGAGTGCAAGCAACACATCTGATTGCTCTGAAGAACTGAATGTATTAGGCCAAATTTGGCAGCAAAAGCTCAATATATATACAATTGACAAGTGATATCTGGTGACATTCCAATGACATAAGAATGACGTGAATAACAGCAGTGATGGTTGTAGATAAGAAAGTTGAAGGTGCCGTTGCATAAAACAGAGAAATGCCGTACTGAAAGTCGACCGAGGAAGCGACCGCGACTCGCTGTCACATCTTCTCCCAGCGAGTGTATAAGTAAAAACATGCCATCGTTTTTTCTTGCTGCGTGTGGTTCTTTTTGAGATACGCCCTTCGATGGACGCATCCCCTCTGGTTCACCCAGTGGACCATTCACAAGACAACGTAAGAAATCTCTGTACAGTCGAAGTTCCGTGTCCTACACCCAGTCTCTTGACTGTTCATTCCGAAGGACAAGAAGGAGAAAAGAATCACGCACAGTGCGTGCGAAAACGAAGATCATATGGCGTTGTGCTACTTCCCTATCTTGATGGTTTTATTCTTGGTGGTTTCATTCTTCATGGTTTTATCTTGCAGGTAGTGGACTTCGGCTGTTCGGAATGCAGACTGCAGGGCTATGTGCGGAGCATCGAGGGGATGGAGGAGGTAACGGGGGTGGACCTCGACCCGGAGGTTCTCCAGAAACACAAGTACGACATCGGTCCAGATTGCACGGACTACATGGACAAAAGGTAGTGACAGAAAAGCAACATGTAAACTCCAGGTACGGAATGAAACCCAGAAAGAACAGCCAATGACTGAGGGTAAGAAAGGGGGTGTGGCAAATTGCATTCATTGGATTAGCTGTTCTTTCTGGGTTACGTTCCCTGTCTGGAGTTACGTTTGGTGCACTGTCCAATGACAAGTCCGAATCCTAACCTAAAAACGGTACACACCCAAGTACAAAGGTAGCTACTGAAAACGCACCAGAAGCTGTCTGCAGCTTCACCAATCCCTGTAAGAAAACCCGCTGCTCCTGCCTCTGTTACGAGATCTACAAGACTTTACTTCCTGATCCCTTCTGCGAAATCGACGGTGAGTCCAGATATCAGATGTCAGTGGCTTAAGTGGGGGCTATATTTTCATGTTCCTTCTTTCCCACCTCACCCCTACCGCTGAAGTTGTGACTTTTGGTCTTGTGCCGCCCTGTTTGCTGTTCACTGACCAGTGCTTGCAGGTCCCGCCCTCTGTGTGCTGTGACCACGTGTTTGCTATGCACTGACCACTGCTTGCAGGTCCTGCCCTCTGGTGACGCGTCTGTTCCTTGGAGACGTGAGTCGCTTCGACTGCCGCTTAGCGCATTGCGACGCCGTCGTTATGGTCGAGCTGTGAGTACACAATTCGCCGTTTGGTTATTTCCCCCCCCCCAAACCGTAAATTCAAAAAATGCAAGTTTTGTCTTGATTTTGACGAGACAAAGGACAAAAGATAACACGCACGCTTGGCAAGCGAAAAGGCCGCGTGCTCCCTGCCATCTGATCAGCTCATGTGTGCAATTGAGAGGGGGGGCATCTTCCACATTGGCGACAATCAATGACTGCACATCGGTGACTCCTTTGGCCTCGGGAATCGCAGGACCCTCTCTGAAAATAAGATTTCTGGGAATTTTGTGCAGTCATGAGAATTGAGCATTGGGGTCGTATGGGGGGGACGGGTACTGCTCTGTCGACGACAATGCACTCAGATAAGCCGCTTCGCTGGCCGTCAAGGTAGCGCGCGCCGGCTTACAAACTCAAGTACTCTGCATTTTCAGGATAGAGCACCTGCACGCGGACACCCTGGAGGCGTTCCCGTCGGTTGTATTCGGCAAGATTCGGCCGCGAGTCGTCGTCGTGACGACGCCGAACGCCGAGTACAACGTGCTGTTCCCCGGATTCACCGGATTCCGCCATCCGGATCACAAGTTCGAGTGGACGCGCGCCCAGTTCCAAGATTGGTACGTTTTGCGCCAATAGACAGCTCAAGCGTAAGTCCAAACAAACGCCCCGTCCACACAGCACAACGTTACCTCTGCGTGAGGCAGTGCGTATGGAAACAACTGGTGCCAAGGAGGGTGTTCACACATGGTGCAGCAGCACAGCACAATTTTCCATTTTTCGCACTGTGCTGTGCTGCTACGCGCTCTGTGGGGGAAGGGGTAAGGCTGAAAGGAGTCATGTCGTTGTGGACCCCTCTCCGCTTCACTGCACTGGGACAGGTCCAACCCTTCTGCACTGCCTTGAGACATACTGTGATCGCACAACACCACAAAGTGATCATGTGACACCAGGTGACCACCATACTGACCAAGCGTACTCGTCTGAGCAGAGCAGCCTGTTGAAATCAGCGCGGTGTCGTTGTTGTGTGAGACCCACCCCCTCCCCTTACCTTACCCCTTATACCGACGTAACGCAGGTCATGCATCACGCAGCCTGTGCAGATGAGTTGCTGCACTGCACTGGCTGCGGTCTGCGCGGTGTGGTATTTTCAACTGCGGGGCTTCAGGTGATACGATGCCTTGTTGCAGGTGTGAGGGTATGGCAGGGCAGTTCGGCTGTACGAGGGAGTTTCAAATGCCTTATTGTAGGTGTGAGGGTGTGGCTGGGGAGTTCGGCTACACGATGCAGTACGAGGGAGGGTTCAGGTGGTGCCATGCCTTGTTGCAGGTGTGAGGGTGTAGCTGGGCAGTTCGGCTGTACGGTGCAGTACGAGGGAGTTTCAAGTGCCTTGTTGCAGGTGTGAGGGTGTGGCTGGGCAGTTCGGCTATACGGTGCAGTACGAGGGAGTGGGGAAGGCGCCGACGGGTCAGGAGCACCTGGGATTCTGCACACAGATCGCGCAGTTCCACCGGACAGCCGAGGAGGCCGCCGTCTGTGAAGAGACAGACACCCCGTACACTCTGGTAGGTGCGATGAACAAATCTCCAAAGGCGGTTTTACACTTTAGGCCCAATCCACACTGGACGCGCACGCGCAATGCAAGCAAATGGCACCTGTGTTTGTGAGGCGGTTTCACACTTAGGCTCAATCCACACTGGACGTGCAATGCAAGCAAATGGAACCTACGTATACATGTATGTGAATAGTTGTTGTGTCCACACTGCACGCAAGCAACCCAAAGCAGCATCAAAACATTTGTTTTCGAATTTGCGCGCTCACATCCAGTGTGGATAGGGCCTAACAGACACGCGTGCACACGCCTATCTTTGGTTTCACGCGCCAGGTGCAGATGCCATGTCTCTGGTGTGAAAAGTCCCATTCAAATCTATCATTTTTACACGTGCATGTAGATGCTGCATGCATGCGTGTCGAAATGCTGGAATTTTTTTTTTTTCGCGTGTCTTTCAGTCTGAAAATCCCAGGGGCTGGGTCTCCCCAGAAAACTGCATCTGCCAGGACACGAACATTTCAAAAACACTGCGATGTGCATAACGAGAGAACCACACCAAGTGTGGAGGCAGTAAAGCGCAGTGCTTGTGGGTGCGATTGGCAGTTTGCCAAGTGCAGTTATTTCAGATTTGAGCACAAATCACCAATACTTGGCCTGCACACAATGTACGGTTGTGCGACAGAAAAAGAGGAAAAGTCTTCCCCTTGTGGAATGAACTCAAGACTATGTGCAGCCACCACAGGCGCAGGTCCAGGATATTGGATTACCGGAAGAGGGGGGGACCTGTGGGCCTTCACACGGTGAATTCTCCTTGCTTGTCTTCACTGTGAAACCGTTATTTTGATAAGGCTGAGTACTTGCTAATAAATGGACAATGGAGACTATTGTCTGGCCAGCTAAAAGTTCAAAGCCTGTTGTTATGTAATACCAGTTTGGAGATGCTCTGAAAGGTCATAGAGCTCACTCTTAGATACCAGCTTAGCCGTATGCTCCAGTGCACTAAGCTACTGTAGCATCTGTATGCCTTGGCATATCTCTTGTTTCAGATCAGTGAGGAAGAGTTTCCGGTGAAACCGCCGATAGAGGACGTGCCTGAGGCCATTGTGCAAGAGAGCGAGTACTACATGAGCAAACTCTGCCACAAGATGGAGCAACAAGCGGCGGAACAGGAGGACGGGTACGTGCCCCACGCACTGTCTCGTGTTTCACCCTTTTTGGCTTGCGCTGCGCAACGGAACATGCCCTGGGCATCTTAGAACACACAGCCCCTCCCCTTCCGCATTAAAACAGCACTCTGGTGTTCACTTTGCACACTGTGTACTGAAATCACAACTTATTCATCTGCAAGCAGGAAAAACGCCACACCTGGGGGTGCCATCTCAGGCACAGATGAAACACCCCAGGGGTGCCATCAGAGGGTGATGTCTCGGAAAACGTTGCACTGGTGTCAACAGCAAGTCCTTCTGTTTTGTATGTACGTGTCATCGTTGTTGTTGTTGTCATGGGGGGGGGGGTCACGGCTCGGAAGGGGGGATACTGTCACCTGATCGTGTGATCAGTGTCACGTGACAGACCAATCACGTGACATAACGCGCGATAACTCTACGCTGACAAGCGAATCCAGCTTATTATTGGTCTGTAGCTCTTGGGTTCTCACACAGGCGTCTCGTTCACAGGTACCAGGAACCGGAAGAGGACTATTACGTCGACATGGAACTCAAGAAACTGATGCTCTACCAGAGTGTGGCGGAACTGTGCGAAGGTGACGTCACCAAGCTCAGAGACGCGCTCAGTGACCATGGTTACGACTTCTCCCAAGATGGCGACTCTGTGCGGTTTCTAAGGGAGATTTACCATAGCGACGAGAGTGACCATGACGACGATGAGGATGACAATGATGATGATTATCTTGACAAGGAAGTTGAACCAGTAACTGAGCAGTGTTACCATGGAGACTACGTTGACGACTGGGATGATGATGAGGATGATGTCCCTTGCAACAAGATCAACACTGACGCCTGGTGGCGGAGTGGAGAACTGTTCGATCTGGTCCCCGGGCAGTTTTCAGACGCGGAAGTATGACGACGTTTCAGTACGAAAAGGTCGCGGGGTTGATGACCTCGGGCAGTTACTCACCCCACACTCCGTCCGATGATTTTGAATGGAGCTGACTTATTGGACCGCCCAGCAGCAACGGGCGGCCAGATGGAGTCATGCAGGTGTTGTCCTGAGGGACCCTCCACGGTCCCCCTGGGTGCGGGGGGGGGCGCTAGACACAGGGTGGGGGCTTCACATGATGGCTGATTTTGCGCAAGAGCAGCGTTTTCCCTTGGCATGCCCTCACCCAATCTTTCTATTAAAGCCAACGCGTTCTGAGTGCTCAGGGTTCGCACCAGTACTGAGAACTGGAAATGTCAGGGGGGAAAAATCAGGATGACAGTGGGAACCCAGGTGCTCCAATGGGTGTTTATTGAACTCAATAGCTATTGGTGACGCAGCAAGCAGGAACAATGGAAAACGCCTGAGATCATTCTTTGTGCTTGCTGCGCAATGTATTGACCAACGACCTTGGACGTTTTTCCTTGGTGTCCTCTCACTCTTTTCTATTCTCCCAACAGCAGAACTGCCAGACTCGTGAATCCCACTGAATTACAAGGAATCTTGCCTCAGGGGTTGGGTCATCAGCCAGAGTTCTTTGTGCCCCTCACATTTGGTTAAAAAGCCTCTTGGAGGTATCAACGTGTTGGCATTGGGTTGTTGTGGACTCTCTCTTCCCCTGATTGGCCGTTAAAGAATTGGGTCGGGCACGCGCATCCATTGCTGACTACGTGTACTTGTTTAGCTTGGCACAGTGCCAGTGGCGAGGGAAGACTGGGTGAAACAGCTGTGTGTCGTGCCCACCAATGTGTTTTTACGGGGCAGACTTTCAAAAAAATGCTTGTTGAATTCCACTTGTTAATTTGTCCAATCTTTGTATGTAAATGTTGGAATAATTTATGATCAAGACGGTGTGATCTCACTTGTGCATTTGTCGGCTGATGCTTGTTGAATTCAAATGTCAATCTGTCCAAGTACGCATGTATGCAGCTGTGTTTATCTGTGATAAAGAGAAATTGAAAGGGCGTACGTTTGTGTTTTGAATTTTCAAGAATTCCTCAGGGACGTACACAATGTGGAGGTAAAGATATTTCGGCGTAAGTTTACGCTTTACTTTTGAGTTCAACCACAAATTATGCGCAAAAATAACCTGCGTATTGCGGTCGGAGTAGCTTTGCGGCTCACCGTTACAACTTCGCAATCGCGGTTCTCATCGCAGTGGCAATTCCTACCAGTTGCAACAGCAACTTTAGCCGTTTTCAGTCTGCAAAATCACATGTGGAAAGAGTTTTTTCCTCGAATTTTGCGAAAAATTCTGCCACGGATCAGCACAGAATCCAGATTCAGAATAAAAAATTTTGTGGCCCAAGTTCAGACTCAAGAAATGATGGAAAAACTGGTGACAGAGAACGGCATAGAAGTTGCAGTGAGGGAAAAGCATGACAAACCAACCGAATGCTCCACTTTCTACAACCCTGTCATGAAGATCTGCAGGTAGATTCCAGTGTCTTGATCCGCATCTTGTACATTCTGTCTTTGGCCGCATTCGATTTACACCAATTTCAGTCCCCCATAGCCTGTTTTAGCATACTGGGGACTAAAATTTGTATTCTATTTACCCCAAAAGGGGTAATCATTTGTCACCACTTACATTCCTCATATGAGCTGGAATGCAAAAGGGGTGATAAAATTTTTATGTAATTTAAATTTCTTTTTTCATCCAAATTGTATTTTATCAAAAAAAAAAAGAAAAAGTATTTTTTTGGAGTTTAGAAATTTACTCTACCATTAGAAAGAATATTTAGATTTACAAAGTGTACCAGAAGTAAAATGTGTCACCTTTTTGGATATTGTATTTGATTTAAAAGGGGTGATTAGGACAAAATCAGTAGACACCCTTCCCAATCAGTAGTCTTCTGACAAAAACAAATCGAATGGGACCTTTAGGCCGCTTTGCTTCAGCAAGCAGTCGTGACATTGTTCTGTCCTCTTACGTTACGATGGCGTCACCCACCCCTTTGAATCCTCACTGCATTATATACCTGTCAGTTGAAGAGTCATGTTTGTATTGACATTGTCATCATTGTTGCTGTCATTGTACGGCACTGACTGGGGAGGACCCACCCTGGCGCACTGCTTGCTAGGCGCCCCCTCCCCCGTGTCAGCGCTTCTGGGCCCCCTGAATCAATTGTACTCCCATACCCTAACAAGTACGCTTAGTCAGCGCAAAGGCCGAACGCCCCAACCATCCACGTGGGGGGGGGGTAGCCAGCCAGGGGAGGGGGGTCAGGGGGTCCTCCATGACAACGATGCAGACGTGACTCCATAAGGCCGATTTGACTTACAGTCGCACTCGGCCTAAAAATTCACATGAAATTTGTAACCTTCTTGCTACTTGGGTCAATTGTACTACTCCCTGACCAAGCATGGTCACCCAGCAAAGCATGCAGTGTGTTGGTTGATGGGGGGACTTACAAATAGGGAGAGGAGTGCAATGAACCCACTGACACCACACTATACCACCACACTATGCGGACCATCCAGCCTTGAAGCCCACCAAGGCCCGTATCCTGCACTCAGTGTGAGCAATCTGACTAACAGCAACAATGGTGTAATGCCCTTTAAGGGGAGCACCTGACGATACTGCAGGGCAGCTGACCCTTTGTATGTGTACGTGTGCGCTTGGGTGTCACGCGCCCATGGGGGCCTTTCATCATTCCAGGGGAGCGTGACTCACATTTGGCCGGAAGGCTTCATCCCATACAAATACAGAAAGAACCTCTGTGAAGCCTTCAGTCTGACTGACACTTGAACACTGAACACAAAACACAAGGGGAGGTTGACTGTCGACCATGTGGGGGGGGGGCATTGCACCCACAGTGACGTGCGACTTTTTGGCGCTGTTTCTGTTTGTTTCGTTACGTCACGCTGCGTAAGGTGGTATGCTGACTTAACACAGACTTGTTTTTGCAGGGAGTTCGTGCTGTGCTGTCTCGCTACCCACGTGCAGAGAGTTGCAGGTCCTCTCAAGTGCGTCGAGTCTTTCGGCGCAACAGGTTCGAAATGTTCACGTTTTCCATGCACCCTCTTTTGATTCTCACATTTGTAATTTGGTCAACAAAGTGCGCGTAACTCTTGGGTGGTTTCGGTAATTATGATCAATTCAGTTGTCTGTGCTGTGTTCCGTTCTGTTTGTTGTGCGATGTCCTTTTATGGGCAGAGCACCAAGCATGTTTTGTTAGGAGGTGGCCATCACACTTTTTGGGGACCCCCCCCCCCGCGCCTAGGCTCAGTGAACTGGACTTTGTGAAAGACATCGGTACGGCAGGACATCGCACTGCAATTGCCCTTGCACTGCTTCTTGTTTATTTGGCTTTTGGTCCGATTTTGGTGACGAGTATAAACACAGCTTGACCATTCCTAAAAACCCATAGACAGTACCAGTACCCCAAGTACAGCAAGGCTAGGAGTACAGTACACCCCTATTTACTTGCAGCTTTAGCAGACCCCTATAAAGCCCACTGTTCAGCTCTCGCCTCCAGGTATTAAGACACACAGACCACTACCAACTGGCTTCCTGTGCCCTTGCGAACTCGACACTTGCATTCAATGAGACCAGGCATCGCATTACTACAGGGTTGACGCTTTGCCTGCAGGTGTGGGCGGGCTGCAGTGGAAGCGACACCTGGCGGGAGACGTGGTCGTCACCATCAACGACATCGACGCCGAGGCTGTGAAGCAGATAGAAGTGAACGCCCGGAGGAACGGGTTCACACCCGTGTCAGGCCGCGCAGGTACAGCTGGAATCACACGAGGCGTTTTTCGCCCGTTGCTGGGCACAAATACGCTGCGACTCATTCGAAAAATCAATTGTCAATCAAAATGTCAATTTCATGAATGAGTTGTCGTATTTTTTTGTCTGGGCAACAGGCATAAAACGCCAAGTGTGTTTCTGCGTTCACTCATAAAATTGACACTGTCTGGATTTTCTAGATGAATGAGTCACAGTATAAAGAACGTGCGTGTGCGCAATGTGGTCAGGGCTCTTTTTATTCCAACACAAACATAAATTTTCAGACGCACCTGTGGCGTCAGTGCGTCCTGACGTTGTACGTGAAGACCTGGCGGGAGCTGAGTGCGTAGAGGTCACGCTGGGAGACTGCAACGTTCTGCTGCACCAGCGTCAGTTCAGCTTCATGTGAGACGCTGTCTTCTTCATCAGCCTATGGGGGCGGCCGTCTTAAGCGCAGTATCTTGCGCGTTTTCCTTCTTGTCCCTGATTTGGCCTCATCTGGGTCATGTTGAAGGGGGGCGCGGGGCGGGAGAGGGGGTTGGCAGCAGCCTGGAATCTCCTTTCTTCACACAGGTATTGGGCCTATTGGCTTGGTTCACAGCCAGCATGCTTTGTTTGTCCATTTTTTGCCACAGGCCTGAATGGTTGGCGGCACCTTGGTCGTTCTTCTTGTCGGTGTTTTTTCCAGCTTCATGCTGTGAGATGACCACGTGACAAGCACGGTTGTGTGGCACACAACCGGGGCCTTGTGGGTAACACCTCAAGGCTGCGTTGTGTTGTTTGAGGTCCGTGGAATTTTGGTACCGGTACATGTAAAGACAGGTCGACTTGTTTTTAGGCCGAGCGCAATGAAGTCGGGACGGCCTTGTTGAGTCATGTACGTGTCGTCGTGGGGGACCCCACCCACCCTACCCCTACAGGCTGACCCCCTGGCCCGGCATTTCATTGTCAGGTGACGGTATCATGTGAACACGTGATAGATGGCAGGGGGTGCTCGGCCTTTACGCTGACGAAGCGTACTTGTTGTTGCAGACACCTGGACCCGTACGGTTGCACTGTGCAGTATCTAGACGCCGCGTTCCGCAACATCTACAACCACGGCGTCATGGTGATCACCGCTACTGACGTCACGTCGCTCTACGGTACGTCATGACGTCACGGCAACTTGTGACGTCACGCGTTTTGATAAGAAGTTAACTGTGTGGGGGGCCCGCGGGGGGGGCGGGGGGGTGGTGTGGGCCGGGGTGGGGGTGGGTGGTGGGCGGGGGGGGG
>JAAUYG010006301.1_pt1 | contig 12114 bp, 8 predicted proteins | sample 7278091 | NCBI WGS metagenome assembly JAAUYG01 (sample SAMN14350201, study PRJNA611818) | marine sediment metagenome | isolation source: surface marine sediment (0.6m) | place: French Polynesia: Moorea | collected 2018-08
GGAAAATTGATGCTTAAAGGGTATAAATTATTGCTAGTAGTTATCTCTTATAGACATTAATTTATCAAATCTAAATAGTTCAAGGTTACTGTCTCCAGGTTACCACATTTTTTACTGGTTATGCAGGAATTTATTCGAAAATCACACAAAATTGGAGTTTTGTCAATTTCGAATGGACCCTGTTCAACTTCAATTTAATTTCCGATTCTGAACTTTTTCAGTCATTTTTTTTTCTGAAACTTTCTGAGTTGCCTGTGGTGTGCCCCAAGATTCTGAAAGCAAAACAAAGACAGGGATGTCCAGTCTTAATGCCTTTTAATGTAATAACAATAATTACTCTTGTTGACAATGATGACCAAATAAGGGTGCAGAGTAACACACCCTAGCCTAGCCAGACAATGCTGTACACGTTCACCCCATAGAAACAGGTACATACAGCTGGGATGTGGTCAATGTGGTCACCCCCTGGAAACAGGTACAATATATTAGAATGCAGCGGTGCGGCCACATCGACCAGTTATAAGACTCACTTCCATACGCAAGAAACGAGTGCGCCAATATCACATTCACACTCCCTAGAAACTAGTACATCCATTCTGAGTGTTGCTTGTGTGTATGCACATCACAGCATCAAAACTTCGAAATACACGTAATTAACATTGACGTAACTTAAGCGGAGACATGTATAAAGAGGCAGTCAAGCATAAAAATGTGTCCTGGCCTTTGTAACAGCGATATCACTGCCACATTCACCAGTCATCCTCACTCCAGAGTAACTAACAATACTGTAAACGCTCCTCATGGGCATTTTTTTCTTTTTGCAAGTTCCTTCTTCAGATCCAGGCCACCTATCCTGGCTTCTAAAATGACCAGATGTGTCAGATACATGCTATATAATTATTTTTTCTGTTAAAGAAATCCACTTTAGTATAAGTAGAATATCAGTAATAGATGCTTGGCAAGATTAGTACCGCAAAGATCGGCACTAAACGCTTATGTTACATACAGTCCAGTCCATATACATCATAAATACAGTTTGAATAAATTAAATAAAAACAATTGCAGCATGCAAATTTGTATACGTATTGCTCAAAACGCTATACATACATATATATATATGTTCATGTACCAAGTCTGCTAATTACAGTAAGCACAATAGGTTGAGTGTATTTCATTACGAACAGTCAGTTCTTATGCTATGATAAAGTTCTATATAAACCAAATTCGAGCAAAAAAAAAACAAAAACAACAAAAAAAGTCATGTTCATCAGATCCAGATCTAAGGCTTACGCAATATCTCCTTAAAACCAACAAACCTGCTTCACAATGCACATGTACCTATTTGATTATATACTTTATTTACCTTTATTTTTAGCGACAACCCCCTCCCCCATATTATTTTAAGCTTTGGCTTTCCATTATCCTTCCAAATTACTGCCTTAACTGAAGCTTAACGCTATTCCAATGTGCCCCTCTACTATTATATAGCAGTCTGGGTCAATAAAACACATCTAGAGCCATTCTAGTCTGTAGGAATATAATACTTGACTAATGCACTTGACTACATTGTAACTTTCTCAAAATAAATCTAAAATACTTACTTGCTTCCCAACCCCCCACCTTAAACACACCCCTGCTATGTCGGTATCTGCCCTTTTGGCTATAAAATATTAAGTGAAAACAAGACATATGGTGGAAATGGCACTTTAAAGGTTTGGGCAGATTACATGTACATATTATTGAACAAAAAATGTTTCAGTGAATAGGCTAGTTTTAACTGATTAATACTGGGCATCAATTTACTCAATGTTTAAAACATTTCCCTTTCAACCAAAACCCAATACCGGAAAATACCACTTGGTGCTAATGCTTGAAGTATTGACTGCAACGGGACATAGTAATTAATTAAGTGCCCACAATTGTCAACTGGCACAAAAAAACCAAAAGTCCACCTCTAGACAGATTGTGTCCTGTCTCCATGACTGCCACTACAGGAATGACATCCTTACAAACTATTAAACACCATCTTTCTGTTACTTAATATCCAATCACTGGCCTTGTTACAAGTTGATTTTACACCCAATCACAGGCCAAAACTTTCTACCCAATCACAGACGCCGTTACAATTTGACTTTCCACCCAATGACAGGAGCTGTTACAAATGAACTCTAGCCCAATCAGTTTTACAATTTTACTTTCTATGATACCCAATGACGAGCCCTGGTAATTAAACATGGACTTCATGCTCAATCAGAGGGCTGAGTCTATACCCAATCACTGATTTGTTATAATTTGACTTTATGCCCAATCACAGGCCCTGTTAAACTGGACTTTATGCCCTATCACAGGCCATGTTACAACTGAATTGTCCACCCAATCACAGACCTTCTTACAAACTACAATGTAACTGGAAATAGGAGAGACTAAGATTTAGTTAAGTAACAAGATTAAGGGTACGACTGAAGGCCTGAACCACAAATTATCCCGAACGATACATCCAGAGATACTTATACAATACTGAACAAATACTTGAATGTGTGGCGGAGGTGGTAGAGCAATAATGCCCCAATTAACCAATCAATATACTAAAGGATATCCACATAAACCTTGGTTTGGTACATAGTACTTTCACACAGGACATTTTAAAGTAGACCCTCAAAATTAAAGCCACTCCTAGCACTGTTACAACCTGGTCTTTATTGTATCTGTATCCATAGTCACTAAACCCCCGAGGGCCAGATATCGCATATTTTTGTCTGAGACTATTGGATATCGAAAACGTAGAATTTTGGTACGGCTGTGGTGCATGGGAGAAGGGTTTGCAAAAGTGAGTTTCACTGTATATATTGCACAATAACTGCCCCGGAATTAACGCTTCATTTTCATCTGGAAAAATTTGATACAAACTAAATTCATTCTCTCTCTCTCTCTCTCTCTCTCTCTCTCTCTCTCTCTCTCTCTCACTCTCTCTCTCACACTTGCTTATACACACAACTAAGTGGTGCAAGCTGTTCAGTTAAACATGAGACATGAAATTACCACCAAAATTTGCTAACTGTTCCTACACATATAAATCAACATAAAACCTGCCGATTTCACATCTCTACACGTCACTTTCCACTTTAACACAATAGGTGTTGGATTCTCGCGATTTTCACGTTAATTTTTACGCTTCAACTTGCCACATTATATGTATATGCACTGCATTATTCAAATCACTGGATGGCATATATATAAATATGTCACTTAGATAGGAATATATGAAACAGCAGCAAACCTGTGCTAACAACAAAAAAGTTGGACTATGTGTAATATGCCGTTTTTAATGCTGAGGTATGCTAGGTTTTTCCGTTGCTTGAAGTGTTTCAACAGAAAATGACAGAGTTGAGGTATTGACAATATCACCAACTTGTACGTAGTCATCAGTAGCCTGTAGCGTAGACTACCCGTCCATGTAGTCCTTCCCTTATTTAGCCCCAATATCCATAATGTCGGGAGCGGTTTTGCAATATCACATGCAGATTCTCGCGCCCGGGATTATCTTGTTTACAACAACACAGGGAGTGAAAAAGACAGCGTAGTGTACAATACAACTGTTATTACACGATGGCAGAACGCTAACAAAAATCGCGGCCACGAAACGAAGCACCCTCCCGAGATTTTCAGATACATCGCACTATATAAATAAATTAGGCTATATTACACTAGAAAACCCCATGGTTCGTCAAAATGGAACAAGACACTGAAAGCGAATAGGTCTGTTTCTGAACAACTCTATCACACGAACACATCTTCACACACATACAAGTATGTCTCGCACCACTCTACTACGGTGTTAAAAGAGTCTTGCTTTCAAGTCAAACCACGCTCCTTACATCAATATGCATATATATATATATATATATTTTTAAAAATGACACAGACGAGCCACCACACTGAAAAAGTTCCAAACGGCTTGCCATAACTAGATCCATATAAAGTCACATGATTTCCCCATGAATATTTTTAAAAAAAAATAGCAAATAAAATTCAATGGTTTGTGCATATATTTCTGTAAATGTCATTTAAACACTAGTGAAGGAATAACTGAGGGATATATTACTAGTATATATTAGCCACTCTATAGGCTGTCGAGAGGGATAGAGTAGTCCAGGTTCAAAGGTCAGATCTTTTTTTTTAAATGGACGTTGCATCACAATTCTGACAAACTAGACAATGAACTTGTCAAACAGATTTACTGTTCCAAGATGGCCGACTGTTCCAAGATGGCCGACAGTTCCAAGTTGACTGTACTACCTTGACATTCGTGTTCAGTTGTTGAGAAATGTTTTTCGGTAGTCACGGCGATATACATTTAGTCATCGCCTCCAAAGTCTTCACTAACTCATACAATAAAATAGTTTGCGCAAATTTTTCTCCTGTCGTGGTCCAGACACCAACACAGGCTGACTAGCTTTTATCACCTTCCCGCTTCCGTTCCCAAGATAAAACGCTCCGCCGTAGAGCCTTGCGAAGCCCGCTCGCAGGTTTCCATGTTGTTCCAAGTGGGGGTGGTTTGCTACACCCCTCCCCAGTCAATGCTCCTCAGGGATACATACACCCCTGCCGCCAACGGCAGAAAATTGAGACATTCGAAATGGCAGATTCAGCATGCAATCCAGTGCCGATAATCTGCCTGGTGCTGCCATCTGGTGCTTGTTTCTAGTAGCGAGTACCATCGGCGAGACACATGTAACATGTAAACGTTCCCAAGCCCATTCCCTGGCCATTCGTTCAGACTGCATACACCACGACCAGAGTCTCTCCAAATGTCTCCACATCGTCCTATTACGAACAGTCGCGCCGGCTCACGACCTTCAATACATTTCTCCTATTTATTATTTATTTGTGTTTTTGTGTGTGAGAGGGGGTTCTATCTAGCTGCCGTTGCTATTGCGCTGCTCCAGTGGAGCATGATGAGCGTGCATGTTGTCGTGACCGGGCGAAACACCGAAGTCTGCGCCGTACTTGTTGCGAACCTTCTTGTTCATCTGAGCGAGAATCTGTGCCGATAATTTGAACCCGCTAATGATCTCGTCCTTCCACTGGTTAATGAGCACTCGGTCCTGAAAACAACACACAACAACTTATACACAGGGCTGGGTATGGTGATATGGTAGATCTGTGTTCTCAACAATCGTGATATTGATCTAATAGACAGTAGAACCTAGCCATTGATATACAGGTAGTTTTATAATGAAACTCTAGAGAGCATGATAGAGCGCTCCCTCTTATTTTACAAGCCATTACAGGGTTGGACATTAACTTATTTTGAGGCTTGTCCTGTCGGACAAGTGAGTGTAATTTTTACTTGTCCGAACTGAAAATTCACCTGCCCACATTTTTTGTCTGGTACTCATTGACAGGATTTTCTGCTCCTACAACAGTTACTGCTTTTAGCGTAAAAGAGGGTTCAAATTTTGCTTGTCCTGTAGGACAAGTGGGGTGGGAATTTCAGTTGTCCGACAGGTACTTTCAGTTGTCCAGGGCAGTCAGACAATCCTTAATGTCCAACCCTGCATCATTTCAACACCACCTATATCATCAGACCAGTTAATTTGGCCCAAAGGATGATTTGGTCTACTACTGAATCTGTATTTTTAGACCACCTGCAAATGTGTAAGACCACATGGATCTTTACATATACAGGTATCACTTGTACATTTTGCCTAGCGTTATATGTTCAATCATACTGTACCTGTGTATAAAGACCAGCTGTATATAAGAGGCATTGCTCCCTATGGGGGGGGGATCTATATATATACGGGTGTCACATATACTTACAGGTGATGTAATGGCCACTTTGGACTCATTTTTCATATGGATAACGATGCAGTTCTCGGTTTTGTTCAGCTTCTGGAAGTCTTGGCTGACCTCCTTGATCTCCGTCATTGGGATGAGCTGGAAATGACAAACCACACCAAATAATAGCAACGCAGTACAAATCCACCTCAACTCTTTCTACATGATTTTTTTTTCTGTTTTTCCCAGCGCAGCTTTTCTGGAATTTATTATAAATCCTGTGAGACTTTAGACGCCTCCCATGCTGTGCCAGCCAGTTGACTGAGTCGAAAGCCACATGGAAGGAGTGAAGGCGAGCTCAGAATTAAGACTTTAGTTGACCAAATGTTTCACACAGACTTTTAATTTGAGGATTAATAACCACTCAAGAATTGAAACCATGACACAGTATTCTTTATTGTATTGTAGCAACTGAGTAAATTCTCCAACTTAAGAGGCCCATAAAAAACCAAGTGGATCCTCCATAGCTACATCTATTAGGTCAGGGGTAATTAAAACTTGACCTGCTGCAAGCTTATTACATGTGATAAACTGAAGTTTGCACGATAGGCTTTTTGTGCGAAAACTTTAGAAGTCTTTACAGTACTCACTATGTGCTGGAGAATATACATGTCACCATGGTACAGCAAAGATACAGTTTACTATAAAAGTTTAGCAGTTATGTAACCTCTAGTGAACTCCAACACCTGATTTAAAAAATTCCAGTTCACATAAAAATTACTGTTTAAATGTATTACCTGCAATAACAAATCAATAAGTTCCACTACTGTGTTTACAAATCTAACTGCTCGATACTATGTTAACCAAGGCAACTAATCAGTAGCCGAAATCTCCCATATACACCGTATGTGTACACTACCTCAACTCCTTTCCCTTTAATGATCTGCCCATCACGACTCTTGTGGTAGAACTCGAGTCTGTTGGGGTAGAGTTTGAGGTGTTTCTTCTGCCATGTCTGTAAGAAAGGCCCACCGAGCTTCAGTACCTCCCCCTCCACTATACAGTCTGTCGCAACTGGAAGTATAAGCATGATGCCACAGTCAAACCAGCTCTCTCTAAAGACCACCTGTGTTATAAATGTATACAGTAGTCCCCCTCTAATAACGCCACCCTATTTGCCAAGAAGTTGTGGCCACATTAGAGAGGTGGCCTTTGGTGAGAGGGAATAGTAAATGCATTCATATAGTAGTGCCAAAAAGTTGTATCCATATTAGAGAGGGTGGCCACTAAGAGAGTAACCACTGTACAGTAGTCTGGGTTAAAAACCATTTTAAACCCATAATTGATAATAAGAATACCGGTACTTCATTTGGTCCCAAACCTCATTCCATGCGTTAAATTATCTTTATTAAAAGACCACCTGCAATATAAGACCACAAATACATTCTTAGTCCCATGGGTGGTCTTGAATTTCACACTGAAAATTTCACAATCACTTCTGAGAACAGATTAATGTTACGACGACCAGCAATGAGACTCACAGTTCTCCTCCGATTCGTCAATCCGAGGTTTCTGTTTTCTCTTCTGCTCGATCTTATCCGTGTCCTGATTAATGGCATCGAACACAGTCTCGGCAACTTCCTGTTGCCAGCGTTCCGACACAACCAACGGGAAATTCTTGTACAGCTCCTGATCTGCATCGGTTAGCTGGAACATCAAACATGGCATAGCTTAGTTATTTCCAATGCAAAACACAGCTCTTCATTGAAGACCAACTTTCACAACAAGTAAAGGTTAAATTTTAACCTTAAATATTTTTTTTTTGCAGATTAACAAATAAAACATACAGTGGTTAAATGCAGCTCCTTTTTCTCTTAGGAGGAGTTAACAATATTGTGGAAAATACATTGCACGATTGATTGATTAATTGATTTATTGGTTGGTTGATTGATTGATTGTGTGATTGATATATTGCTTATTTATTTATTTCCTGTCTGTTTGTTCCCAGTTTTCCTACTTTTATTCCTTTGGTGTCTTCCTCGTCAAACGAGCCGATATCGAAGGCGTCGGCGGCGTTAACTTCTCCCCGCGGGGGTATTAGCGGAGGTGGGTATTTCTGTAAGTAGACTTGTGTCCAGTCGATTGACTTGAAGAAAATATGATCCTTTACCTCCTGGGCACTGGAAGAGGGAGAAACAATACTATAGTGATATCACTAATATTTCACATTGGCAAAACCTCCAAACAAAATATATTCTGGGACATCAGATATATACATGTACACAAGTATTTCAGTTGCCAAAATTTAAGAATAAAAGCCGATTCTTCTTGATGGAAAATAAAACATAGTACATAGGATAAAACAAAAATCAATATGTATGTTGGACATTGCAATGAATTTAATAGCTTTTAAAAAATTTTAATTATCAGTATTACTAAGTTACCCAAATATATTTACTGTGTGTTATCATAGGGTTGAATTATTATCTTTGAATGGAATTTTATATTTTATCTCTTACTCTCTTCATTGCTTTTTGATTTGGGATGGGGGACGTAGAGTAAATTCCAAGATCTGAAAAGGTTCTAAACAAAAGTTTCACTGTACTAAACACAACACCACCATTTTTCCCTACCCGCCCCCACGACAGCCAAGTCGTTCATCCACGTCCCGTTTCAGCAGGCCCTCCAATAGCATCTTCATTTCACTCGACATGGAATCCGGGAATTCCACATTCTGCAAACGAACAAAATACACAATTGCATATTAACTAAAACTACTAAAACATCATCAACATAGGTAGCTGCAGGTAGTACGGTAAAACTGTGACTCAGGAATATGTTGTCGACTGGAGAGAAGTGTTGTGAATTTTTTGTGTTAATTTTCTGCTCTGTTTGCATCCATTAAATTCAACCTGAAACTCCCGCGACCTCTGAGGAATACACAGCTGCTTGGATAGAAGGTATAAAACATGGAATCTTGGCTGGAAGTACTTTTTTTATCCATTTGGGAGCCAAATCCAACCTCTATTGACAGCCCCAGCTAATATTGAAGCCAAGAAAAGAACAATCCCCCTTTGCTCTTTTTCTGTTACATGTACATGTACCATAAAATATGTTTGCATATTTCTTTTCATATTGAGGATTGCAAAATCTTCTCAATATTTCTGTAATGTTTATCCTTACGCTAAAATCAGCATAAGTAACATCGTGCGAAATTTTTTTTAAATTTTTGAAATCACCAATCACAGATGAACACATTTTGAATGCACCAATCACATGCCACTGCAACATAGAGTGATCTACACTTTGAATTTTGCTTGTCATGGTAATGTGACCTGTTGACAAATGAGGACAAATTATAAGGAGGACATGTGGAACTATATATATACATTGACTAGCCAACTTTTACACCAAAAACATTGTGGTACTTATGTCAATCTTCAGATGATGTACTTATGTCAATCTTCAGATGATGTACTTATGTCAATCTACAGATGATGTACTTATGTCAATCTACAGATGATGTACTTATGTCAATCTACACATGAAGTTTACACATTTTGTCATATTACACACAATAAACACAACGTTCCAGATGACAAGATGTGTAAAATAAACACGATTTGATGTGTTGGCTGGTATATAATTACTCAAACAAGGCCATGACCAAACGAAGCTAGCTCCCCATTTAGGAAATAAATGACAAAAGCTCCAAACTCAATGCGACTAGTAATTATATGCATGCAACACATACAAATATAATGAAAATAAATCGCAATAAAAGACACCAAGCTATCTAGACATTTGTGAAGAGTGCAAGTTAAAAATCTTCCCCCATAAGACCAATATTTCAAGTTGAAAATTTTGGGTGTGCAGGTGGAATTTCCAATCGAGGTAATTTAAAGAAATTAAAATATACAACAGATAAGCATGTAACATGTTACAAATGTTAATTAAAATAAATCAACAAAAGCCTATATTACAATGTACTACACAGACCTAGGTCTAAAAATATTGTACTTCTAGACTTCTACAAGTTTGTTCTAACAGAACACAATGGTCCATTGAAAGTTTTAAAGTTGAAATTAGTATTTTAATTAAATCAGTCTTTTTAAATTAACAAAAGCACATGTGTACACGTAGTAATGGCATGCTTAAATCTTGCCAATGTATTCACATCAGTAATAAGTTGCGTTCATCAAAAATATATACATGTACGACACAATTTTCTAGACCAAGTTGCTTTTGTAAGTGCTTTCTTTGATTGCAGTAACCATGGTAACATCCACATAAATGGCAGGTACATGTACCTGGACTATGTGCACACTAGGTGTACACGACATGTAAAATGTGCATGTACTATGTGTACTAGATGCAGTTCTTACCACAGACAATAATGAGTGAGACAGCGAAGGAGCTACCACTAAGGTTCTGTGTTGCTGGACGTGTCGTCTTTTGATACATGTATTTTTGACATGAGATGACTGAAGTTTCTCATCATATTTATTTTAACAACGACTACTAGTATGATACTATGACAACGACTAGATTTTTGCAACAACTTTTTTTTTTTTCCAACACAAAAACACGCACAAATAACACCCATGCCGGATATGTTTAACACCTGTTAAAAGAGGACATGTTACATAACATCAAAGTTACACATATAGAACCACCAACCTGGGTCTGTCAGTTGTCATGGTAACAAACAGTGGCAGAAAGACACAATGTCAGTCAGCAAACGCACACACAGCAGGGACAGTGATGAACCACAGTAAGTGATATATCACGCAATTTACATAATATCACCATCGAGCAAAAAGAGCGAGGGATCGAGATTAGTAAGCAGATTATATAGCTCTGTAAGCCTACAAAACACAGCTGATAACTGCGTCGTCCTCTACTTCCCTGATGTACTGATTTATTTAGGTAATTATTTTAAAAAAATATTTAAATCAGTTGATTAAATATTATGTTATTTTAAGAATCCACAGCCAACACGAGCCCTTTATATTAGCAGCTCTTCATAGCCAAACTGATAAGTAAGCGGAGAAACAGGACAAAGAAGGAAATGACAGGTACACATGACTAAAAACTCCAGCTAATCACATAGAAGGCTATCAAGTCAGGCAAGAATACTGACAACCATCTTGTCAAAAAACATACATGTCAAGATGTGGTTCTCATCAAAAAAGCTTCGTCACAAAAAAATGAATTCATTTGATGATGGAATCATCAGAAGCCAGAAGGGAGATATATCTATATGCAAGAAAAATAAACACGGAGTTCCTTCCAAAACAACACGCTGAAGTTTTGACTTCGTTTCATTACCTAATCAGAGTTAGCTTAAAGCTTAAAACATTATCATAGGTAGTTTTAGACCATCATAAGATATAGGTATACACAAACAAGGCTACACGTAAACATACATGCACTTTTGACATATTCGTTTTTTTTTTTCTTTTTTTTTTTTTTTGCTGAAAGTCAGGTAGCCAGTATTAGACCATGTAGACTGTTAGCTATTTTCTTCAGAAACCCTGGTCTGACAAATTCCCTTACTCTGTTTGAACAATCTGAATGTTTCATTTGTCAGTGCTTAGGGAATATCTCCTGAGTTTCAGCATCTGTTGATTAATTAATTAATAATCCTTCTCATTTTCTCATACTGATTTTAATCACAATTTTGACAAAACTTCAGTGATCGAAATTTTAACCAGATCCATTGAATCCATTGCCCAAAGAACGAGTGAAGACAGTAACTCAATCAGTAATTTTTTGGGGGGTATCATACAACCAAATCAACAAGAATAACTATCAAAGCTGGATACAGCAATTAGCTTACTGAAAATTCATTAATGTATGCGAGGGATTCATTTGGCGAAGTTCGCCACCAACTTTAAATCGCAAAAATAAATACCAGCAAACTTAATTCATGTACCTAGATAATTAACAAGACATGAGCTAACCGCAAATATTAATTTCAGCAAACATGCTTTTGTCTCAAAAACGCAATCATTAATCACCATGAACATTAATGAATTTACAGTATAGAACACAAAAGCCACAATATGGGAGATATTTCATAGTGGGAGTAGTGTATTAAAGTCAAATGATAGCAGGTAGAAACAGTCATTTTGCTCAATGGAGATTCCTCAATAGCAGAGCTCTATTAATTACTGTGTTCATTTTGTACGACATATAATATTACTACATGTACTGTTTCAAGTTTAAGGCTACTTCTGAAGTGGTACAGCATGTGTCTGCGGGGTAGCATGTTTGGTTTAAGACTTATGGTGGGGGGGGGGGATCTAGATAATATACGAATTACAACCA
>JAAUYG010156911.1_pt1 | contig 12110 bp, 11 predicted proteins | sample 7278091 | NCBI WGS metagenome assembly JAAUYG01 (sample SAMN14350201, study PRJNA611818) | marine sediment metagenome | isolation source: surface marine sediment (0.6m) | place: French Polynesia: Moorea | collected 2018-08
CTGTATCTCGAAAATGGCTGGTCGTAGAGCGAAACGGATTGAAATTTGGACTTCGGGGTTGAGTATTCAGTGTACACAGGGTACTTTTGACACTTAAGTGGTTAAGGTCATTCTGGGGTTATTCGGTGTATTTCAGATTTTCAAAAACTTTGTGTCTCGAAAACGGCAGGTTTTAGAGTGAAAGATACATCTAGATCTCTGTGTTATGTGGCTGCCCTGCCAGGAGCTATGTGGGCCAGGTGAGGGCGGACTTTGGTGTTGATGAAATAAAGATTGCTTATGGGCTCAATTAGACAAAACCTCCTATATATATGCAATGCGTATATAGTACCGCGCGATTCGCCATACTTTCTCCAAGGAGAAATTATAGATGTTCCCCCCGAGGGAGCATTTTCCGAATTTCTGATATGTGCCTTAAAGTAAACCAGGGCCTTGCTGGTGCTCTGTATATTCCAATGGAAATATTTTTTTTAATATACGAAAAGTGCAGGGGTCATCGAATGACTCGCATTTTGTTGTAAGGTAATTAAATTATATACATGTATGATAGGAGGGAAATTTATATATATAAAAACACCGTGCGGATATGAAAATAGAGACTTCTGCAGTCTGGTCAGAATTGGATCTGATAGGTATTTTGTCGACAGCCTACGATGTAAGCGCCGTTGAACACCACAAGCACATTCAACAGACGTTTGTTGATGTGACCTACCCATAGACTGCGGTTTTAGCGCCTGCTGTAATGGGGTGCATTCATTACCACCTCAGCCCCTTGTGGATCTTCGGGTGCCAATGAAAACTGTATTGTAAAAATTTGTTGCAGATGTACAGGGGAAAACACAATGAGATAAGAAGAGTTGCTACTGTATTGCTGGCGAAGGATACAATTGACTGTATACATGCATTACCTAAGGCCTTGCATTGTTGTCTTATCTTAGCTTAATATTTCTGAATCATAATTTTGTTTTGGCTGCCTTAGAACATGTGTGACAGATTATATTGCAGTCCTATATAGTTCCGGGCAGCCTGGTGACCTCTTTCTCCCAGTCACGTGGTCCTTGAAGCCCGAGCTCCTCTGATATCTCCTGCATCTCGTCTCGCAGCAACTCCTCGTTGGGATCGCGTTCTCCCATCCACTTCCTGAACTTAGCCATCTCTTTCTGGTTGAACGGTTGGATGGCCTGAGAATCGAACTCCAGTGCTTTTTTGGCTTTCGATGTCAATGTCTCCGGCATGTCGGTCGCTTTCAGCAGCTCGCTAATAACACGGTCAGGGTCGTTCACCAGGTCTTCATACAACAGCCCAATCACCGGAATACCGCTCTCACGCATCCTGTTGAAGGCCACAAACGAGATGATCTGCAATCGGTAGGCGTACTCCAGGAAGACCTCGAATCTATAGCTGATGTCGTCGCAGCCCCGGGATCTAGTACCCACGGCGTGGTAAAAGAACGGTATCGACTGTGGATTGCGGAACCAGCGAGAGATGTAAAGCAGGAAGAGGCAAGGTACGAACCAAAGGACCCTCTGCCCAGAGTGAGCGGCCACGTTTAGGTCACGATACATAAAGATGTGTTTTGCCTTGGGAACCGCGTTGCAGAGGACTTCGTTGTCTCCGTTCAGAAACGTGGCGACCTTTAGAACGTAAGCCAACGTGCTTTCACTGAAACCGTGATATGGTTTGGCGAGCATTTTTAAGGTGCATCGTATCAGCCGCCTGCTGGTTTTCCTGTCCCAAGCAAAGTTAGCCAGCCTCATTACGTTATCCAACACACGTGGCTCAGACCAAGCAACAGCTCGCCCGGTATGATCAAAGACGCTTGTGAGCAGTGTCCCACCACACCGGCCGATGTTGTGGATGAGGACGATCTTCTCTTCCTCACATTCCAGTTCCTCTGCCAACTTCAGAAAAGAGTCAATTGGCATCTTGATGATGTAACGTGCGGTCATGATCTGACCTATGGTGGCGAAGTTATACTTGCTGGAGAATGCCGGAGCCATACTTGGATCCTGCTGTACGAACAGAGCCTCGTTATGGGTCACCTGTAGTAGAGTGACGTCATCCCTCAGCACATACTCTGGTTCCACGAAGCCGTCATGCGTCATGATGAAGTTGCTTTCGTAGACCGGGTAAAGGGGATCGATTATGTAAGGAATCACTATTTTCATCTTATGGGCGTGCTGAGCAATCGATGCCCAGTTTTTCTGACGCTGCCGTACCTCACCAATGATCCCGTTCCGCCACCATATCAGGTTCCTTACGATGGTATATATGCAGTTGACAACATAGAATATTATCAGCGTGATAATTGTAAAGAAATGCTGAACCTGCTTGTGCATTTTGATGTATTGGAACCCACCGGAAATACACTCTCTGGAAAGAAGAAATAGAACATCTCTTGTAAAATTCGCAATAGATTTTATTGCAGTCACGTGATCTCTAGCACAATAGGACCTGTCACTCCCAGTACGTTATGCAAGCCATCCGCCAGCTATAAAATCCATTGTTACAGTGAGTTTTTTTCTTCGACACACTACCTGTTTAAAGTACAACTACTTGGCAGTAGAACTTTAAACAGGTAGTGTGTCAAAGACAAATGATAAGATATATGTGTATCTCTGTTTTCGCACTGTGACTTGCACTATCGCATTTGCAAGAAGAACTGCCAGCAAATGCAAAATTATATGTAAAATGTAGTCAAGCCCAACTGTATCACGTACTATACTGCAACACAAACCTATGCGCTCTTGAGGTGGAATAATTATAACGGGAGTTTGACTGATTATAAATTGAAGTCAAGGGAAGATATGGCTTTAACTATTAACGAGGTATAATTTCGATTTGTATAGGGATAACCACTGTACATCTCCCTACAAGCCTGAGAGTTCAATACAGGGCCAGGAAATGGGATTTGCAGGCAAATCAAGATCTGTACTCCAGTTATGGTATAAACGAGACGGGGATTCCTAAAGGCTGGTCGAAATTCAGTATCATTTTTCCTTACCGGCAGCGGTTTCCGAGATAAGCATTCCGATTTTCAAAATTGCCATATTTAAGTATCAAACGCGGCCATTGGAAAGAGTTCTAAAAGTTCCATAATTATATACTTTCTTTCTGCTTCAGGGACGAAACTTGCGTTTAGCTCTACAAGCAGCTGTTTCTAAGAGACAACGTTTCAAAATTGCCGTGTTTGTGCATGCTTGGTAATTGAAAAGGTTCCAAAAGTTCCGTTTTGTACTATACATGTACATGTATATCTACCTGACGGCGGCAATTAATCTTATTCTTGCTCTTTGCACAGCGGTTCCAAGATAAGAGTAAAGAGTTACATTAGGTTACTAATTACATTGATTAATACAGAACATCGCCAATATTGTTCGGTGGGTAACACTCATGCAACACTGTGAAGTTAGGTCCCTCTGCGCATATCCAGCCTTGAGATACACTAGACAAAAAAGTTAAGGACATTTGTCTACATCTGGATTCAAATACTTAAATTAAGGTCAATTCACGAAACTGTACAAAACTTCTAGAAAATTTCAAAATATCCTTAACTTTTCTGTGTAGTGCATGTTAATTGTATGTGACGTCCGGTAAACAATTTTAAAAAGGCAAAAACAATACATGTATATCTGCATTTGCATGCAGATCGAAAGATACCCCACATCCATGCAACTTACCGATGTCTGAGGGTTCAGTACGCGGTCGTCTCCCCGTTTGGTCCCAGCCTCTGTGTGGATACGGTAGCCACTCTTCACAGACAGACTCTTTCAGTCTACAGTTGTCCTTAACCGACGTCATGACTTGCTTATCAGCAAAGACTCAACTTAGCAAAACGGGGAAAGAGATAGTGTGTTAATTTATCACTTTCTTTAAATAGAAGTTTTTCATTTATAAATAACACTTTATCAACAGCTATAGTGGTAGCTTGTCACAAAAGTTATCTGTACTGGAAGTTGCCAAGCAACCACAACTGCAGTGCAATACCCAGCATTATTATGCTAACTACATGTACATAAATAATCCCAACAAATGTCTAGCCTAGCTTCAATGTTTATGAAGGGTTATTGAACGAGTTTATGAAAAATTCTAGGTAACAAGCGTACTACAAGTCCTTCCGAACTGTATCGAGGCCACACCAAATAGAATCCTTGAATGAGTTCAGTAACTCTGTTATTATGCAACGGGGTAGGGGGAAATACTACTATTATTGTAGGCCAAACAATAAATATCAAATTAAAAGTGCAGCAAATAAATTAATTTGATTAAGTTCACCACGTGTATACAGCCATCTGATTCGTCGATTCATCTGATTCCCTGGGTGTGGTGGATCAGGGGATTCTTTCCGGCTTTTATCAGCTGTGTCCAAACAATGCATTTGCCATATCTATAACAGCAATATTGCTATGATATTTGTCGCAAACTGTATATATACTTATTTTTCTTCAAATACGCTTGTATTAAGAAATATCATTGTTATACATTGTATGCAGTTTGAAAATAAATTATTATTACTACTACTACTACTACTACTACTACTACTACTACTACTACTACTACTACTACTACTACTACTACTACTACTACAGCCATCTCCTGCTTTTAATGGCAATTTGGGCAAAACGCACGTGGATTCCATAGAAAATGTTCAACGGAGACCTCTGGTTGTTTCGTTGGGGGCTTACCACCACACGTCTCATGCAAACTTTTATATGAGTCTAGGATAGAGCCATTGGCCATTCGTGGTAAATATTTCGGTCTATGTCACCTGTACAAAATTATTCACGTCCCTGCACCTCACTACCTAAAACAATTACTTCCGCCTTCTGTGAGTCAATGCACCGGCCCGATACACTCTCGGAGTAGGGCACAACTTCTCAATTCCACACTCGAAGAAATCGTATATTAAGAAATCGTTTTTTTTTTTGTTTGTGTGTTTTTTTTTTGTTTTTTTTTTTTTTTTGGTTGGTTGGTATTAGATGACTGGAACAGGATAGACCTGAATATCAGAGAATCTAACACTAATAAACTGTTCAAAACAAAACTTCGCCAACAACTGTGTAAACTATCTAATTTGGCAAACCTATATAACAAAACTTCAGACCAAGCATCTGTTCATCACGCAAGAATGCGGATGGGTCTCAGTGCATTAAATGCTCAGAGACGCAAATTAATAACAATACGTGTCAGGTCTCATGAGCGTACTAATTACTCAGAGATCTATGTAATCCTAATTTTGTGTTGACCTTATTGCAATAAGTATGAGAGTAATGTCTATAGGATTGTTAGTTGTCTAGTATATATATTCGACATGTTGTGCATGTATATATTTATCCTGTTTCAATAATATCATGTACAAAAGATCTTGGAGTCCAGTTGAAACTCTTTCAAGTTTACCTGAAAGCATAATCAGACAATATATAGGTCAGGGCCAACGACCGATGTTTCACTGTCTGCATACTGAAGGATATAACAATCATACAGCCCAGAGTTGCAGGTTTTTACCAATTACAGTACTTACTGCTGCAATTCCCGGTAATTACTGATACAGTAAAAACACTTTCTATTTACAGTAAAAAGGGTAAAAACCCCAAACAATGACCATTGTGGGAAAATAGGTCAACTATTTTATGCAATAGCTTTGTAACATTTAAAAGATATGTAATTGCATTTACTATGCATGTATTCACTATGGTGAATGAAAATACTAAGGAGATCGTGTATATATACATGATATACATGTGTCGCAGGCAGGAAGGGTGGCTTAAGTTTGTTTGTTACACTAAGAGATGCCAGACTTACATGCCAGTCAGCACATTTTAATGATAACACAGAATGGCTTTAAAACAGTACACACATCCGGGACAGTGTCCTTTTGGTTTCACTGTAGCTTGCTAGTAAGTTTATAAATTGGCCCAGTTTACAATACCCAGATATTCTAGAGAAGGCATAATGAGTAGCGCTGAGGGTTGGGGGGTGGGGTGAATCAGGCTTATAGTCGGCTTTAAACCACTCATGGTCATATCAGCCACTGCAAGTTGGATTAGGTGGTGTATGCAGGTGTATGCGTGGTGATTGGATGTGGACGTCTTGTTTAGGCCGAACGATCTACGCCCGGCAAGTTTTTGGGTGCCAAGCCACCGATTCAATTCCGCCACAGGTGAGCAGAAAGGAATCACTCAGACCATTTACACTGACTCCAAGCCGCCCAGTCGGATGCCTAACTCATTAATGCCAAGCGCCAAGCTGAGAAGCGCAAACCTCCCATTTTTTACGTCTTTGGTGTGACGCGGTCGGGGATCGAACCCCGGCCTCCCACACCCCTGAGCGGACGCTCTAACCACTGTGCTACGCAGGGGCGGCAGAAAACATGTAGGTATAAGCAGGATGTACCGTAGAACTTTGGCCCAGTTTCTGGAAAAATCTTAAGTCTAGAAATGGACTTACGTTCAATAATCACATTCGGCAAACTATCTTTTCTATCTCAAGATCACCTAAGGATTTGAAGGGGGTTTTTTTTAACAAAATCAACCCTTGTTAATCAAAAGACTACCTTCCTTTTGCTATAAAGACATCTCTCAAGACTGGTTGTCCAGCACCAGTTTCAGTTGTTAGTGAAATGTACGTCTTTTAAGACAAGTGTCCGCTCAAAGTGGTCAACCATATCAGGTTCTACTGTGAAGTAAAATATCTAACTCAGAAGCATCATATACAATAATTGGAAGGTGACTAAGTCTGAAATAATGTATGGACTAGTGTAAAATATTTGGGACAGCAACTATGAAAGTAGTGACTGTCTTTATATCTTGAGGGGACAACAGTTCCTGGGGTGGAGATATTCCGTTGTGTTGACTAGGTTAATTACGAACGGTCGAATTCCATGCCTAAATGCTTCTAAATTCACTTAATAATATCTTTCATTATAAAAAAGTTCTTTGCCTATTAATAGCAGTTTAATGTACAAACCTTTTCTAGCTGTTCCTTCAGCTGGACACTCTCCCTCTGGCAAGTTTCCATCTCTTGCTTCAGATGTTCCAGCTGCAGTTTTGTGTTTTCCAGCTGTTTTCCTGCTTCGTGTTTGCCATTCTCTACTTCCCGAAGAGTCTCTTCAATGTTATTTTTCTCTTGCTGCAGCTGTTCGAACCTAGTTTCCAAATCCTTCACCTGAGAGTTTACCAAGTTGTTCCTCTTCTGTACCTGCAAAGAAAAAAGCAACGCATGAAAGTGGTAACAAACCTGACCAATATCTCACACAAAGACAGTGAAATTTGTATATAAAAACCATCCCAGGGACCAACAAAAGTGTGGGCCTTATACACAGTTGTTCTTTAGAACAGGTTTGATTGTAAGCACAAATTTCCAGAATATCTCAAATATTTATCTGCAAAATTAACATTCTAGAATGCTTTCAACTGTGCAGTATCTGAATGATTCGATGGCGGTGGTAGAATCTACTGCAAACTAAAGACTGCTTACTTATGCAAGTAGAAATAACAAGCTAATGCCATTACAAAGTACCGACATAAGGAATATCATTTAGAAGTTATTTGCCTAAATTTATTCCATATTGAAAACAAAAAGCATGCTTCTTTCTTTTCACTTGTTCCTACCATTTCAAGCTCATTTCTCAACTGCTGAACCTCAGTTTCCTTGGCCTCCAAATCTCTCGTCTTTTCATCCAGCTCTTCCGATTTCTGTTGCACCTCATCAGCGAGGTCCTTCTGCGAGCCTTCCAGCTTCTTCTGCAGGTTACGATGGTTTCTCTCCATTTCTTTGTAGCTGCCCGTCAGCTCTTCATTTTGCTCAGTCAGTAATCGGCACCTCTCCTCCTCCTTCTGAAGAGCTAGCGTTTTGTTCTGCAGATCTTCAGACAGTGCCGCCAAAGAGCTTCCTTTCTCTTGTTCCGTTCTCGCCAGTCGCTCAACCGTGTCTTTCAGCATCGCCAGCTCGTTTTCTTTGTCCGCTGTCGAACGCTCCAGCTTCGTTATCTGGTCTTTCAGCTCGGCAATCCTGGCCTCTTTTTCGTCCAGGAGGCGATCCTTCGTCCGGAGCACTTCTTGTGTTTTGCTGGAGTCTGACTCGCTGAGGGTTAATGCACTCTGCAGACTAAAAAAAATAAAAATAATGACCATACATCAATATAACACATAATTTTTTTCACAGCATTTACATTAATATAAGCAAGAAAATTATCACAGAAATATATCACCTCTCATTCTAACCTTGGACAGGGAAGTTTACCTGCTAATGAAATCATTGTGCACTTTCTTCATATTTTACTGTAAAAGTTGATTGCTCTAGCAGTAGTAGTTAATGTCATGGTATAGTAGTAGTTAATATGATCATGGTATAGCAGTAGCAGCAAGTAGTAGTACATGCAGCAGCAGCAGCAGTAGTAGTAGTAGTAGTAGTAGTAGTAGTAGTAGTAGTAGTAGTAGTAGTAGTAGTAGTAGTAGTAGTAGTAGTAATGTTCCAGCTGTAGTTGTAAGTAGTAGTGGTAGATTTTCAGTTCTGCATACTTTTGTACTTCCTCCACTTTAGGGCTCTGTGCAATTCTAGCCTGAAGTTCCTGGATTTTCAACTCGGCCCTGGTACAAATAGAATAAGTATTAGAAACAACTATACAGAATATCTTCGTTTCAACTGAAGTACAAATGAAATATTCGGCAGAATTATGTAAGTGTTGAACAGAAAAAATAAATTCCACCAAAATTTACGGGTCGACGGAGTAGCGGAACCGATACCAAAAAGTTTCTGATTACCATAACTTACACCAAAATGGCCGACTTGGGCTAGTTAAATACATAATAACTACTTACTACAAGGCCATAGATTTGTAGATAAAATTGATATAATCATTATCTGATTCCGGATTTTCAAAGTACAATGTACACCCCCGTAACCATGGTAACATCAGTAAAACATTCACGTTAGCATTCATAGTCTTACTGCAAGTGTTTATCCTGAAGCACTCTAAACTCGTTCTCCAGCTTTTCTTTCTCCTTCTCTCTATCCCTCGTCATCTGGTCCATGTATTTCTGGGCGTTTATGAGTTCCTGTTTCAGCACCAGAACATCGTCAGCCCCAGGCCTGGGACACAAAAGAAATTTCAACACAAGCGTATTTGCACATTTCAAAAGGTTTTGGCAGCAGCCATACCAAATATTATTGACCCCCCCCCCCCCCCTAGGGTGGTGTACAGTGGGACGCTACAATTAAGAGACCAAGTGGTCTTAATTCTGAGGTGTTCTTAACCATTTGTTAATTCTGAAATTATTCATAGCACTGCTGTGTGGCTTTTGATTGGCCAATAAGCGGGTGGCCCTAGTTTTGGGAAGGGGGCCGGGGTCTCTTAAGGCGTGATTTCAATGTACATTGTATACCATCATTATAGATGCCTTTTCCAAAGCTTAAAACATGTTTAATGAAAATCCAGAACATCTATTTACTTGATTTTTATATGTCAACAAAATACAAACTTTTTCTTTATTATGTAAGATTGATCATAAAAGGTTTTTTCCCTTTGGGACCTATGATAAGCTAAATTATTTATAAGTGATCAATATATTTCCATGTTTGTATCAATTTTAGATTTTTCCTACATAAATGCAGGATAACTTTCCAATATTCTTTAAATTGTTCTCTCAAACATGCATTTGCACAATATACATTGTCTTCCACAACATACATGACATAGATACTGAAAAAGAAAGACAACTGGAAATTGGTTGTAAATTTCTTAACTATACAAAAACTTAATTGCCAAAGAGAAAGCGGTACTTGTATTTCTACATGAAATGATTGACGATCTAAGCAGGGAAGGCTGAAAGCCATGCAGTATTTTATAGAATTAACCAATTGAATATTATTGAAAATGGCATTTAATGTCAACAAGATAAATAACATTGTTAGTTAAGTTATTAAACAAGGGTTTATAAAACAAAATGACTGAAAAAGAAAACCAACGGTATCGAAACCAATTTCGATAAATGATACTGCGAATTTAAACTAGACTTAAATTTAAAAAAAAAAGTTTTGAAATGTAAAACTAAAGCTGTCCTTGGATTGCACTTTTTGACACAGCAATACGGCATATCTCAGAACTCCACGAACACCAGACAAATGTACTGCTTCACTTACTGGCTACGTCTAGAGAGAAAGAAAGGGACCGAACAGGTTGTGACTCGACTGAAAGTACAATTCATGTGTGCTTGCTTTTTTTTTCTCCAAATCTATATACCTACAACTCTTTGCAAAACACAGAAACTTAACACAGAATTTCGGACCAGGATTCAAACTCTCTGAAAATGTCAGCATCGACTGGCTTGAGGCCCTACCTAAACACTACCCAACACTTAACCTTGATATTCAACAAGGTTACATGGCAAATTTCGGAAATCAATGGCTTTCAAAAAGCTCTCGTTGAGACTTAGAACAGTTCAGTTAATTTTAGCTTTACACCATTAGATGCCATAACCACTAGTTGCAATATTGTTAGTAATGCATTCTATTCTGAACTAAATGTGATTATAATGTTTGCAGGTATATTAAAACTGTGACATCAATAACCCGTATTTCATAACTTATATCACGGACATGGAAAAAAGGTGTCAAGGATATAATTTTACCCCCGTGTTAAAATTGATACCTTTGAGAGAGTTGAGACTCCAATGCGCTGCAATATCGTCCATTTTCCTCCAGTTGAAGCTAAAGCACAAAAAAAAAACAGCAACATACATGCAACTCATGTGTGCAGCCAAGCCAAAAGTTCTTTGCTTCTTGATTCAGTGGTTATTGGTTATAATAAAATATGTACCATACATAAGGAGTTATACTTATAAACAGCAAGTGTCAGACCAAAGAACAAGCATCACAACATTTACTTCGACTTAGTACAACAGTCCCTCTCTTGGTGGCCTCTCTCGACAGAGGCCACCCTCCCTAATGTGGCTAAATATCCTTGCTGCTACTATAATTGTGATTTCATTTAGTTCTCCTCAACAGTGGCTGAGGTCACATCTGTAATGTGACCATAATGTTTTGGTAAATGGGGGGCGGGGGAGGGCATGTTAGGGATGGACTTTTTGCATATGACTTTTCCCTCAATGCTGTGCTAATAGTACCTTTTGCAAGTGGAAACACGGACGGCTGTAAAAATAGAAATTCTGTTAACAATACCTTTAGAGATCTCAGGTGATCATCCAATGCCGCTCTTTGGCCTTCAGCTTCATCTGCTCGGGCCTTGGCTGACACGATCTCTCCTGCCTGAAAAATAAGGAAACAAAGTATCCCATAGGAGCCGAAAGGTGCTTGCATCGCATATAAGCAGATATAATTTACTGGTGGAAAGATTTTAATGCGGTTGAGACCTAAGAAGTAAATAATTACATTTCCTCTCACTTTTTACCAAATCTCATAAAAAACTTTACAGGCTAGTTTAAAGAAAAAGCAAACAGTATTGAACATATCGTCAAATCTGAACGAATGAAATACACACTTTTGCGATAACAAGAAGAAGGCATTTCAAATTGTTTCACTAGTTCTACACTAAAAGCAGCAACATAAAAGTACAGCGGTCCCTCTATCATAAATGACCCATGGCACCAAGAAAATGTGGTCTCATATTGTAGGTGGTCTCAAAATAAAGGTCATTTATCACCCAAAATAGCACTTTGGGACCAAATCCAGTGGTCTTATAATCAAGAGTGGTCTTCAAATAACAGTTTTGGAACACCGTAATACATTTCAATGCTGTTAGAAATATTAGGAAATGGGAGTTTCTTTCTCCTGGGACTCTCGAAGCTCTCCTTTACCAGTTTAGCAGCCTTGTTTTCTATAAGCTCCTTCTCTTTCCTCATGAGCGTGTGCTGTTCCACCGCCTGATCCAGTTGCTGCCTTAGCAAATAGCACTCCGACGATACTGAAACCAAAATAAAGAAATACGGTGAACCCAATCTTGAGAGATCACTACCATGAGAGGCCACTCGTCTTGAAAACATAACATGCATCCCCAGCAGTTCACACTGCATTTCGGCGTTAATCAACCTGTCAGCAAAGACCACCTGTCTTGAGAGACCACATTTTTATCAGCCAATGGGGTGGTCTCTCAA
>JAAUYG010040021.1_pt1 | contig 12109 bp, 9 predicted proteins | sample 7278091 | NCBI WGS metagenome assembly JAAUYG01 (sample SAMN14350201, study PRJNA611818) | marine sediment metagenome | isolation source: surface marine sediment (0.6m) | place: French Polynesia: Moorea | collected 2018-08
CCACACCACTCATACAGTATATCCAGTTGCAATATGGTGTGGAAATATATAATAATATATATAATATAAATATATATAATATATGGTTTGTATATGGTGTGGAAATATGCAAGTAGGGCTTCACATGGGTCAAAAATGAAGTGCGACACGGCCACTTTAAAAGTTGTAGAATCCGACGTCACCCTTGCTAAAACTGTAGAAAGTGACGTCAAAATCTCTTTGAAATTGTAGAATCGACATTGGAATTTTATAGAAGACGAAGATCGACATGAAAGTCTTATAAATATAATTATTATAACATAAATATATATATATAAATATTATAAAAAGTGACATGACGAAGTAAATTTCTTACAAAAATGATATGGGACACAGAAAAAAAGCAATAAAAAGTGACGCTTGACACAGCATACATGATTTGGATCCATGGAGAGCCTTACAAGTGACAGTCCGGCTTCAACATTGGGGGGTGAACATGGGGGGTGAATATTGGCAAGCTGGCACTGCATCTCTGCTGGAGAAAAATGGCTTTGAAGCTAAAAATAGGGAAGACAAGTCTTGCCGGAGCAGCCTTTATTAGAAGACTTTTACAAACAGTCATTAAATAACACTCTTTTCTCCAAAAAATCAAAACACAAAAAAACATGTTATATCAAAATATTTACAATCGGCTGAAATTTAAATCCAAGCAAGATTACTGTTAGCTACTATTACTTGGCAGATATATCGTGAACGGTGAAATAGTAAAGGAAATGCCTAAACACCCTTTGCTAAGGTCTTTGTAATTAAAATAAGTGACAAAAGCTGTAATAAAAACAAACTTTAAGACCTTAACAAAAACTATGTCAATGTTAGGGGGAAATTTAGCCTGTGGAATTCCTCTACAACTGATGCAGAAATACTGGCTAAAGGCAAAGTAATTGTGGGTGATGTCTGAGTAATTTCATTATAAAAAAATTGAGACCATCTACTGCGAATGGCATTGAATTTGCTGTTAAATCACTTGAAGCAAAAGTTCCAAATTACATGAAGGTAGCTAAAGTTGTTTCTATTCATAAAAATAGAGAAACATTAAATTTATAAACTGCAGATCGATCTCGATACGTTCAGCTATTTCAAAAATATTAGGAGTGATCCACAAAGTACTTCAAGACTACCTTAAAAATATCAGCAACCTGATCAGCAACATGAAAGTGAGACACTGATATAAGCTACACAAAGTTACACACAAAGTTACATACCAGAGAATTGACAATAGATTGCGCAATCGAGACAACAACAAATATGAAGATACCACGATAAGATCAGATGTCACGTACGATGAATGATCAATACGGTCCCTTTCTGTTGTAATTACATAAGAAACGGATATTTAGGCCAAAATACGACAGGTGTATGGACCAGCAAAGCAAGTGTCACGTCAAGTACGTTGAAGCATATTTCGATCCGTTTTGTTCACTGCTTTTAACGGCCTAAATTATGTGAGAAACCGGCCTGAGGTCAAGTAAACATTCAGCAATTGGCGGCACTTTGATGCGGCCGTTAATACAAGGTGTCAGATCAAAGGCTAACCCAAGTTCGATAAGGTCCACATGAAGACATGCAGAAGCACGGATACTCATTGTAGAGTACTATCGTTGGAAAGCGCGGTAGACGAGAGATCAGGATGCCGTTATGGCTAAGCATAACTTCGTTACGCATACCGCACCACCGGGGCTAGAACATCTACGGTATACCTGGTATATGCCTGTTACGAAAATAGCGACAGAATACAACAAACGCATGACCAGATTGCCAAAAGTTATTCGAAATGGATAGAATGCACACTGCTTAATATCTCTCTGTAGTTTCTACGCAACAGAGCTGCTACCCAATAAACCGTTCCTCGAAGTTGATAGCAGGCGCCGGGTCTGGTCCTGGGTCAACCCCCGACAGACCACAGTCTCCCAGATCCCCTTCTGCTGCTGGGCTGTACGAGAAACCCCAACATCCGGCACTCAGCTTGCAATGTAAGGCACAGGAGGCACGCGAGATGCTTAGGTAGATTCGTGCCACCAGATGGTCACCACATCCGGTGTCGCTGAGTCGAAACATTGTCCAGTCAGCAGGGTTCGAAATTTCCGATCCTGAATAACAATATGTTTATCAATAATCAGTTCAGTAATACTATTATTGCTGTTGCTGCTCGAAATTTCTCCTGATCCCCCCCCTCCTCCTCCTCTACTACTACTGCTGCTGCTGCTGCTGCTGCTGCTGCTACTACTACTACTACTACTACTACTACTACTACTACTACTACTACTACTACTACTACTACTACTACTACTACTAGTACTACTGCTGCTGCTGCTGCTGCTGCTGCTGCTACTGCTACTACTACTACCGGTACTACTACTACTACTATTACTACTACAACAACAACAACTACTTTTTCCTTAGTTACTGCCACCCTACCTTGATTGTTTAATAGGTATCCATGATAACAGAAATGAAGACACTGAGAACGACGTAGATGAAGAAGCTTATGAAGAGGTAGAGGTAGACACGACTGTAGTACCACACATAGCTGTTCTGATCATTCAGAATCGCAAACGTCGTGAACATATCGTCCCCGTTCACAAGCGAGAACAGACACTCGGAGGCCGTGCTGATCTGACGGAACTGGAAACCATTCACGATATACATACAATCACTCGTAAAACATATTTAGTCTATGAAACAGTGAGATTTTGGCATGGAACAGCGATAAAAAGCTATACGGTGGTCCCTGTGATTTAAGACCACCCATTCAGCCAGCAAAATATGGTCTAAGGTGGTCTTAAAATGGAGGACATTTATATTGAAAATATAAGAATGGTGTCAGTGATGGCTGGACTTAAAATGGAGGAAATTCTTAAATATGGAGGGGTCTTAAATCACAGGGACCAATGTACATATAAAGTATAAAATAATTTACATATGAATATTTGTTTTGTTTTTTCGCAAAGATAGGAGCATTTCATACTGAACTCATACAAGCAACAGCAGATGTGATTTTTTAAACACTTTTGTTGACAAATACCGAGGTACTTAATGTCACTATGACTAAAGGATTGAGCCTACCTTGACATGGTAAGGGCCTAACACTACCCATCCACACACTGTGAACCCAAAGTAGAATACAGCAGCGCAAACCAGGAAGCGCAAAATATTCGGCGCCGACTTCTTCATTGTGAGAATTAATATCTAAACAAAAACAATAATGACAGTATGATAAACTACTGGTATGCTAAAGATATCACACTTCTTTAATCTCTTGTCACAATTCCTGTCAAATCATCATGATGATATAAAATGCGAATATACTTTACCCTACATTTAAGAATATCAATTTTATTTTATTCAATAAAATTCTACCTAACAGTCATCATAGTATGAAGATCACAACAGATTTCAGACCTATTTCGGTTTGATTGAAACCGTTTCGTACTTGAATACAAGCAAGCTTAAGACCCCCTTCCGGCCGGACCCTATTGGCATTCTTAATTCCCTTGTTTTACTCTATAATCTTTTCCAAAGTACATTCCACATTTTGTAAAAGATACTTCAAACATGACAAAACAGAAATATGTAACATTAAATATATATTTTTTTAGAGTGAACACGCACAAAATATATATTAAACAAGAGGTCCATGAGTAGTGTAACTCACATTATATTTCTCAAAGAAGCCGAGATATCGTAATGCTCCAATCCAGACCAGTAGATTGGCTGTACCCAGTAACACCCCGCAGGCTTCGTACGTCTGTGCCGACTGTGAATAAGAAAAAACATTAACTCAAGTAGGTACTATCAAGACTATTGCAGTGGTCCCTGCATTTTAAGATAACCTATTCACATGTTCAGCCAGAAAAATAGGGTCTTACATTTAGCACAGTCCTAAAGTACACATTATTTAATCAAAAATATAAAGCAGCCTCACTGACTGGCAGCCTTAAACAGATGGAAGAGGATGGTTAAATTGCAGGGTCACTATAAAATGATGAAAATATGAAATCTCTGAGGTTACTCTGGTTGACTTTAGTTACCAGGCAATCAAACTGTATCTTACAGTGCACATGCACATATATATACATCATTTAGTCTTCTAAAACAAATATTTTGCCATTAAAAGTGATACGAACTAATGATTACACAGTCTACCCTTGGCACATCCTTCATGTATGATATCACAAAAGAACTTCATGCATTTTTTCAAACCCATCTGAACCCAGCATGCGCTATTTCTGATAAAGATTTTATTGTGGTACAACACAAACGGCCAAGATGCTAACCACTACACTGCTGAAACAGCTGGGAGGATGGGGAGATTGCAGGCTCATTTCAGGTTATATTTCTGAATGCTTTCATTGTCTAAATGGCTGTACATGAGCTAAATACTCATTGTATTATGACCGTATATAGGTATACTACCGGTAAGTGTATATGGATGAATTCTAAGGTGACATCTAATGTGGTCGAATTTAGCGCTACTCTGCACTGCTAATCATGTGGTAAGACTAATGCATGTCAGATTATGGATCAAAGTAAAATCTTGTAAAGGGAAACTACGAAATCTCTCTCATTACATTATAGTCACTGATCAGTCCCTCTATCTTAAGACCATCCAGGGGAACAATTAAGTGGTCTCATATTGCAGGTGGTTAAAATAAAGGTCACTCAACACACAACTTGGGAATTTGGTGACCAAACGATCTGGCCTATAATAAACGGTGGTTTTGAATTAAAGGTTTTAAAATAGACGCAGCACTCTTGTAATAAGTTGCATATACTAGTATGAGAAATATCCACAAGACTACAGATTATCAGACTGATAGCTTTAGCATGTTTTTATGACTATGCTCACCGTATTCTCGATAGAGATTTTCAGTCCGGAGCCAAATATCGTCATCACGTCATTGACAACCATAAGGACATACCACAGGTTAACAAACTCCAGCTGGTCATACACACAGAGGGTCCGCCCGTACTCGGTTTGGAAGAAGGCCACAGTTTGCTGGAGGGGTTACACAACAATCCAGAAGATTGGTTTAGTGTTAGTACAATAATTTCTATTATCGCTTGTTGTATATTATGATGTATTAATACCACACCAAACAATTACTTTGTGTGATAATCAGATAATGAGACATGTACATGTAAATTTTATTCCATTTTCTGTTTAAATATTTTGAGGTATCACAATTCACAAGTATGGCACTGGCTTAAGAAGACTTGTAATGTTGAGCTGCTTTGTTACTTTAATGGATGGTACGATATGGCTTATACAAAGAAGAATTACAGTTTGAGAAATTTTTCATAGTGGTTTTACGTGTTTCATATGTACACAAACATTTGTAATTCCAAACTTTATATACACAACACAACTGCACACAGGTTAAAGAGCATAAAAGAAACATAGCAACAGTAATGTTACAAAGTGAGGTCAACATAGCGGTACATAATTTAACGCTATTATGACAGATCATCTATTGCGATGATGACTCTACAAAAATTACTGCCACATTAAAGTGTCAATGGAAAAATAACAATGCTATAAATCCGTAGCATTCTGACTGAGCAGCTTGTTCAGTGGTCTTTGTAAGTCATACTCCACCCTAGCCGGAATACCTGGCTCGCCTGCAGCTATTGCCATTTTCTGATGGACACGGCAGGCAAGCTGTCAAAAGAACTCAGCTTGCATAAGACTGGTCTTCCGGCTAATCCACCCCACTCACCCCTGTAATTTACTTGCATTTCCCTCTGCCAGCACCCCACCCACTGCTCCCTACCTTTCGTAGCTTCCATCCTCGGAAGACCGAACGTATACACAACACCATAGACAGGAAGCTGACAACGATCACCGACACGTCAAACCCTATCAGGAAAACTTTCACAACAGTCGGGTTGGCTGAAAATAAGAAAGACAAACAATATATATGAACAGGGCATGTTGCATTTTACGATTCCAGTATTTTTTCAGGACTTTTTTATTTTCTATTCTTTGGTTTAGGACCACCTGTGTACCATTTGCAATTTTTCTTCATATTCTTTTTAAAACACAATTTGACAATTATTCCGTGACCTTCTCTTAGTGTCTACAATGCAATGTAAAAATGACAAAATTTCCAAGAAACACATTTCTGACATGTGGTGGAATCTCAATGGTCTTTCATATTTTAATTTTACAAACCGAAGCTCTGCACTATAAGCTGTACCACATTAACCCAGTAAACTATACTGTACTTTTACACGTATTTCTAAAGCAGAACCACTTACGTTTCGCGCATATTCCTAAATCTCTATCAAGAATACATTACTATTTGCACAATGCACAAACACGTATTCCAAAAATTTATACCAAAATATACTGCACTTTTTGCAAACTGTTCCAATCACATAGATCGTTTTGCATGTCTTCAAGTGGCATTGAAAAGCTGTAGCAACTACAATACACTGTGCAAAATTATTGCTGTAGTTTTATCAATTATTAGCACATACATTGCACTTTTAGCGTGCATGTTCTTATTTACATTGAGACAATATTTGCATGAAACAAAACTGACTGTGATCACGATGAATTGTTCCATTGCATGGAATAATGGTCTCCCAGGACGTGAGCTTGACAGGCATCTGACCATTGTGCTTTGAATTATCATAAAGGATCTGAAATTCCAGAGATAAACTACATGTATATTTGGGATGCGTTTCAATTAATAATTCATGGGTTAAACGCACTAGTACCCTTCTAACAGGGATGTTCCATCTGCCAAGCAGTTCTGACAATTCTGCGATGTCATTCTGGTCCACCGACTGGATAAAATGACATGGCCTACAGGCAAGAATGCAAGCAACCTGCATAGAAATATATTATAACTTGCCCTTCGTGAACATGGACAAGGAGGATCGTTGGTCAATAATTTAAAGTAGTTGCCCATTTCAGTGTGTTTTACACCTTCAAACATGATGATGTGTTCCTGGGAAACGAGGGGAAATCATTGGTTGCCAAGTGAAGCAGTCAGTCGTGGCCAGAACCCCAGGGCAAAGACTAAATATTAGGATAGCCCTTAAAGCTTGCCAGACTACAGAATTGAAGACCTCGAAAGTTATCAGTCCAAGTGAAAAACACTTGGTCGCAGGCTGCTGGATTGGCCTTAGCATCAAACACAGTTAAGGAATGTGGTTAGACTCTCTAGCTGCTTTCCAGAGGTCAGACTCAAATACAGTGGTCCCTCTCTAATAAGGCCACCCTATTTGTCACCAAATTGTAGTCATATCAGAGAGGTGGCTTTCGATGAGACGGAGAAGTGGAGAAGTAAATACATTGATAATAGTACATGTAGTCCCAATAAGTTATAACTGTATTAGAGAGGTTGGCCTCTGTTGAGAGTGGCCACTAAGAGAGGGACTACTGTATGTAGGCAACAAAATCTCTTGGCTGCAAATGCTGTGAAGTCAGTCAGACTCCATCCTCATCATGATAGATCATTTATAACTTTATATGTGTATAAAGTGGGCAAAAGGACTCTGTGATTTATTAACTCAGATTAACCATGTTAACCATTGGCCTTGAACATACCGAGAGATTGAATCGGAAGCAGTCTGGCCTGTTGGCCTGGGAGAGCGACTTGAGATGGACCGACATGAGCGAGAACTCCAAAGTGATGTCGATAATCCTGCAGAAAGTAAATCATAACAAACTTTGTGTCTAAAAGAAGTAAATACAGTAGTACCTCTATTTTACAACCCTCTATTTTAAGACCACCCTTGATTGCAAGACCACTTGATTTGGTCCCAAAGGGCAATATTTTCTGTGTTAAATAACCTTTATTTTAAGACCACCTGCAATATAAGACCACATTTTCTTCATCCCATGGGTGGTCTCAAAATAGAGGGACCATGTAACTTGAATTATCTTTTTTATTCCCAATAGTTGCGCAATGTACCTCAAAATATAAGCCCATGCTTTTGCGGAGAAATCGTGGTTTCTTAGCAGCAACTGATCTGACATTGCTTTGCACGAAAATATTAGACCAAGTAAATAGCACCTTATATTGATTGTATATCTGTACTACTGATTAAGTGATTAATAGAATAATGAGTACATACCTGTCAAAATGTAATGTCTGATTTATCATCTTCAGATAAGTCTCAGTATCGTAGCGTTTTTCAGAGAAGTCCAAGTCAAAACATGCTGAAACCAAAAACAACAACAACAACCACTTTACAGATACATGTACAGGATCATCTCCAACAAAAAAGTCTTAGGTTCAAAACTGACCTGAGGCATGAAAAAAACAATGGTCACTAATGACCTTAAGTTCCTTTATTTTTTTTTTCATGTTTACAGTTCAAAAATACAATCCTAAAAAGTGCATGTATGCATTACAATTATTGCAGAGAATAATTAACTGATACATGTATTATTGCACATGCAACATGTACAATGGTCTCTGCTTATTAAGGCCCTCCATTCAGCCAGAAAAATGTAGTCTCAAAACTGAAGATGGTCATAAAATGGAGGGATATTTATTTTGATAAAAAAAGTCTTAAAGCGCACAAGGAAGTTTGAAATAAAGGGCTCTTGAATCAGTGAAATCACAGGTAAAAAGAACCATATCACATGTATCAGAAAGCATATTTATTTTAGCCCAGGTTTCTTACTTAGTAAGAAATAAAGAAATCACATACATGTACCAGGTACAGTACACATTGGTTTTATACACAGTGGGTCAACAGGGTCAAGAACCCCTCCAAAAAGTTGAAACAGACTGGGGTGGCTTAGTCAGTGCTTATAGGGTTCTATATCAATACTTACACATGTATACTTTTCAGTAACCAGAGCAACAGCCTAATAACCTACTATGTTAAATAAATACAGTGGTCCTTAGGATTCACAATGGTCACTCCTTCATTCTAAATCTTCCCTCTATTTTAAGACCACACCATTTCCAAATGTATATCCATCCATTTAAAGACACACTTTAACTTAGATTACAGCCTTTTTTTTTTGACTGAACAGAATGGATGGTCTTCAAATGCAGGTACAGTAGAACCTCTCTTGAAAGACCATCCCATTGGCCATAAAAATATGGTCTCTCAAGACAGGTGGTCTTTGGTGACAGGTTCATTTACATTGAGATGTAGGACTTTCTGCTAAAAGATTTAGTGGTCCTTCAAGACAGATGGTCACTTGTGTCAGTAGTCTTTAAGACAGGTTTCACTGCACTACCATGTGACCAAACAAGTACATGTATGCCTCGACTTACTTGTTTTTTGTCTTGCATCATAGATGTATGTCATATTAGGAAATATTCTCCCTTCCTGGAAACGTTTCTTGCACATTCTGATCGGTGGCATAGTTCCGTTCACCAAGCTGAAGCCGTAGGTTCCGATCGCTTCATTCAGCATGTGGTACTGAAACATGATTACAAAATCAAGCTACAAGTTATCCTCATCCACCTCTCTACGAACAATACTGCCACTGCTTGGCCAGATCCATGATACATGTATCAGCATACCCTGCACTTTCTATTATTTGTATCATGATGTCATTTAAATTTGTGGGTAACAGTTAATTTGCATACCAGATGTCTATGGAGATTTGAACGACCATCATCATGATCATAGGAATATCCATCGCTTGGGTCTCGTGTATCATAATTTTCAGGGCAAGTTTTCAAGCTCCAAGAAATGATTACTCTTGCATGCTTGGCTGGCAAACATGAGCATTTAAAAGGACTAAGCCTCCAGAATATTCATGTATATATCACAGCGTTCTATGTACGTTCTACAAGATCCACACAAAAGGTGCTAAAGCTACCCTATACAATCACTATGTGAGTAACTTGCAAGGTCTGAGTTGGTAATGGCATGAAAATATTTAATGCAAGTTTTTTTTGAGACAGTGGGAAAGAGGCTGTACATGTAACACTGAATGCTTAATCCCCGGGGCTTAATCAACATCTTTGTGCGCAAGATACAAGATGTTGTCAAGATGTAATTAGTACTTGACTGATTTATTATTCACTTTTAAGTTATTGATTGCCACTGGTTTATATCAACTGTCACAAAATTAATGACAGTCACAATATTAAAGTTGCTTCCGGTTTTTAAACTGGAACCACCAGGTCATCCCTGAAGATATGGCAGACACTCTCATGTGGATGGTTATAGGTACACTTTTAGAATGGAGGTGTGTATGCATTTATGTACTGTATCCAGAAAATCTTAGGTCTAGGACTCATCTTGAACATGGAAAAGACAATGACTGCAAAAGTGATTACAGTACAACCTGTCTTCAAAGACAATTCTATTGGCCACAAAAATGTGGTCTCTCAAAACAGGTAGCCTCTTGTGACAGGCTCAGTTATACTGAAATGTAGGTCCTTCCACCACAAATGTGTGGTCTTTGAGGACAGGTAGTCTGTCATGGCAGTGGTCTTTGAAGACAGGTTTCGCTGTAGTGAACTTAAGTTCATTCTGGACTTTAGATTCTTTCAGAAACCGGGCCCAACATCGATTAAAAGAATAGGCTTGATCCTTAGTGGTATTTAAATACCGCAAATTCTTATAACATAGTTAGCTGTAAAATGCAGACTGTGTATGCAGGCACACACCTTATACAAGAGATAATCCGCACTGTCAAAGAACTGAGGAATGGTATAGATGGCGTAAGGTCCAGAGGAAGGAGGATAAGGGAGCGTCTCATAATCCGCGGTCCAGTTCTGCAGGAAGAGATGGCAAAATGCTGTGTTGGTCTTCTCCAGGAAATTGACGTGAGCCGCGCGGGAGTACCCAAACATGGCCAGCTACCAGAGAAAAAAATGATCATGAATAATTTAATATTTCACAGACGGATATGTATATTAATGCAAAGCTATATACTCTTCTGACAAAGATGATTTCAAGAAGGCTGCCAAAAGACCCTAAATGTCAAACAGTTTGACAAAAGTAGTACCAGTAGGACATATTGCCACCAAATATTCATGATATTAACTCACTGTAATGCATATGGCATGTAGAACATGTTAATATAGTCAGAGAACTCGTTATAAATTACATATGTATAAGTAAATGTTTTTTGGTGACAGTCACATGCATTTGGTGACACACAGTCTGACAGCCACATGTCATTTGGTGACATAGTGTGACAGTCACATGTCATTTGGTGACACACAATCTGACAGCCTGACAGTATGACACCAACATGCATTTTGTGACACATAGTCTGACAGTCACATGTCATTTGGTGACACCCAGTCTGACAGTCACATGTCATTTGGTGACACAGTCTGACATTCACATGTCATTTGGTGACACACTGTCTGACAGCCACATGTCATTTGATGACAAACAGTCTGACAGTCTGACACCAACATGCATTTTGTGACACAGTCTGACAGTCACATGCATTTGGTGACACATTCTGATACAGTAGAACCTGTCTCGAAAGACCACCCCATTGGCCACAAAATGTGGTCTGTCAAAACAGGTGGTCTCGAAATGGCAGTGGCCTCTCAAGACAGGTTTTACTGTAGTCACATGTCTTTGGTGACATACAGTCTGACAGTCACGTTTGTTTGGTGACACATACTTAGTAGTCTGACAGCCACATGTGCATGATGTCTTTGCTCATACATATTACATGTATTACCTGAATGGTGACCAAGAATATTTTGATCAGCTGTAACAAGAGTTTCCATGGGAACCGCTTTTTGGCTTTGTATTTCTCGCACGGGTTGAGAAAGAAGAACTTGAGACGCCGACGCAGTTTGTCCTCTGTTTGATTGACAGATCCGCTGCTGCTAATTCCTGTGGCACTAATGTCATCCATCCTGTAATAATACAAAACAGAACCATGGAAAGGTAATTGATTTTTTTTTTTTTAAGTGCTGCAGACCTTGAAGCAAAATAAATGTTACAATCCTGATATATAATACATGAACATTACAAACCAAGTAAGGAAGAAATAATATTGTCGTTATTATTTTATGTGCTGGTAACTCATGCACAGCATTCGGATTGTCAAGTTCTACAACAAACAAACGTCCGTTCTTCTCGATTTTCTCCATGGAGGTAATCCACACAG
>JAAUYG010173246.1_pt1 | contig 12109 bp, 11 predicted proteins | sample 7278091 | NCBI WGS metagenome assembly JAAUYG01 (sample SAMN14350201, study PRJNA611818) | marine sediment metagenome | isolation source: surface marine sediment (0.6m) | place: French Polynesia: Moorea | collected 2018-08
CAATAGTACAAGAATAACAGTGATTCTTCCATCTACCAGTAGTAGTAGTAGTAGTAGTAGTAGTAGTAGTAGTAGTAGTAGTAGTAGTAGTAGTAGCAGTAGCAGTAGCAGCAGTAGTAGTAGTAATAGTAGTAGTAGTTGTAGTAGTAGTAGTAGTAGTAGTAGTAGTAGTAGTAGTAGTAGTAGTAGTAGTAGTAGTAGTAGTAGTAGTAGCAGTAGTAGTAGTAGTAGTAGCTATGGTGGTGGTGGTGGTGTGGTTGTGGTGGTAACACCTAAAGCAGCAGCAACAGCAACATGCAGTAGTAGACTATAACTATATTGTTATTTTACAATGCCTACATGGAACTTTTATTCCAAGTGATAGCTACATTAAGTTTACGAAGAACGGCCACTGCAGCAAATAATAATTCTCTGATGTCTATTTTATCACTTCAGTGCAGTTTCAGTGCATGTCAGGACAACAAAGCTTACCATAATGTCGGAGTTTCCGTTTGACCCTTCGGAATGTTCTCTTGTTGCAGACATCATCAGGTTCGTCCGGTTTGCACCAGTAGGAACATGATACACGTTCGTCGTCATTTTCAGCTACGCGACAATCTACTTCGCCATCCCCGTGATCAAATTTCGACCAACAGCGCTTTTTGATGTTATACTTTCTGCAAACAGAAGCACATCCAGGCTTGTTTAAGAGTGTTAGACCTGTGTGCAATGCCATTGTATGGTAATGCTATTAAGCAGATTGTAGTTCTGTTCGTGCACCGTGTTATAAACTGCATTTCACGAATATACTTGCAAAGGTTCACTATATTTGCCATGGGAACAATCGTGCAAATTGAATATGTATTACACGATGACCTTTTCATGTTACCGGATGACCTGGTTTTTCAGCCAATAGCACAAGCTCAGGGCGTATTGATTGTTTTTGGCTTCGTTAAGAAGCTCCTAGACCTTTGCCCTAAAGCCATGAAAAAGATAAACATCCCCACCGGGAACTATGCATCTTAACAACGCAGGACTAAGTTGGAGTACATAGTCCCTCAACAAAATGAACCCTTTTTTCACAATAATAATATAAGGTATAAGGAGTAAAGCTCCCTCAGAGAATTCGGTAGAAAAATCACTTATAAATATCCTAGCAAGAGGATACAAGACAGAAGTTCTCGGGGAAAATTGTGCGCCTTCGCAATGATAGGCTGCATTGGAGTGGCGTCCATTGGCCCGATACCTCGGTCTGGTACAGAGACTTTGCTGAAATCTTTTGAGTTCCGCGCATGCTTGGAGGTATTCACACACTGTCATATGACGTCAGTAGATAAAACCGAGTACCTTCAGGGCAAGCCCCTGGGCCTATACTCCTGTTCCCCCAGATGACTACTAAACGCAATCCCCCCCCCCCCCCAAAAAAAAAAACAACAATAAAAAAACATGCAATTTGGTGTGCCTCACATAACACAGAACTTCCGGAATTCTGGCCCCGGGTGGTTTTTTCGGAAGATGTGTTAGTGAACGAGAAGGGAATGAGAAGGGATTTAAAACCAGGCAATGCCTGTATGCCCCTGAGCGTTGAACTGACCCCAGGGTGCCGCCAAGGCGTTCTATCGCTCGCATAGTCTCTGCTAGCCAGTGTGAGGTTACAGGGATGTGCTGATAGCCAGGTTGCGGTTACAAGAATGTGCTGATAGTCAGAGTGAGGTTACGGGGATGTGCTGATATCCAGAGTGAGGTTACAGGGATGTGCTGGCAGCCAGAGTGAGGTTACAGGGATGTGATGATAGCCAGAGTGAGGTTACAGGGATGTGCTGGTAGCCAAAGTGAGGTTACAGCGATGTGCTGGTAGCCAGAGGGAGGTTACAGGGATGTGCTGATAGCCAGAGTGAGGTTACAGGGATGTGCTGGTAGCCAGAGTGAGGTTACAGGGATGTGCTGATAGCCAGAGTGAGGTTACAGGGATGTGCTGGCAGCCAGAGTGAGGTTACAGGGATGTGATGATAGCCAGAGTGAGGTTACAGGGATGTGCTGGTAGCCAAAGTGAGATTACAGCGATGTGCTGGTAGCCAGCGAGAGGTTACAGGGATATTCTGCAATAAAATTTGGGAGGGTTATTTAAAGCAAGGACGTTAAATTGTTACATCTTTACTGCCCTGTAACCAAGCTTTGTAAATGTGTTTTTACACATATGGCCATATTTTCCTTGCTTTCTGTGATTCTTTTTATCTACGTATTTTTGTTTGCTTTTTTGTTTGTTTTTTGTTTTAGTTTTGTCTTGTTTTCATATTTTCTTATTGCCTGCCATCTACAAATGGTAAAAGTCTGAACGCTGCATGCCTCTAGCTTAGACACTCAGAAGCAAATGTTTGGTACCTCGCCTAGTCGAACTAAAGCACACTTGTTAAAGCACCAAAACTGTATAGTGCTCCGATTCTGTGACCTTCTGTTTACAACAATATATTTTTTATTGAATAACACTTTTATGTGTTTTCGTTTCAAACGTACGAATGTTAATCTCCTTTTCTGTTTTGGTAAATTTATTGCAGAAAATTTTTGAGTCCGTGACTCTTTAGCTATGAAGGTTTAATTTAAACCGGTAAATGTCTAAACTTTGCGTGAGAGTGTGTATTTTGGCAACACAGATACTGTCACGTAATTCAGCAGGGCAATTTTAAATAATGATATTTGTATGACATATACTTCATAGAGCATATGCTGCATTGGCAGAAATGTAGATGCCTGTTCACGCTGTTGTGGACTGGTTTAGACGTTTTAAAGGGGTCCTCAGAAAAAAATGGAAACGTTTTACTTTCTGTTGTACAGATACATGTATATTCCTTTAACATTTGGCATCGATCCACATATTAACCTTCGCGGAAACGCAAGTAATAATAATGCGCATGCAGCGTTTACATGTCAGACATGTGCTTTGATTGGTACTTACTCCTCGCCAACGCACTTCCATTTAGCAAAACACATCTGATTGCCTTCCTTGCATTCGACAATACTGGATGCGTTTTTGCAAATTTCCGGCTCACCGGATACGCCATCAACCTCACATTCAGAGCATTTGTGCGCTAATTCAAATAAAGCAAAAATAACAGCATATACCATTCTCGCAACATATTTCCAAAGGTCTTTGTTCTCACTATTACTATACATAAGTACACATTAATATTCTATAAAAATATGCAAACGAATACCATACAAATGATCGATAACGGACCCTGGGTCTGTTGGGACTATAGTAAATATATGTGATATGTTTAGGATTTTTTCAGATTAGCTAAGACCGCTAGGTACACGTGTGGTCTACAGTCGGGAATGCTTTAACACATTTCATGGTACTAGATATTTCACACCCATACAGCATCCCAGGAGACCATACACAATATTCTATGTACAAAGCATGAAGTTGGAGTTGGGTAACTACTGCTACTGCTACTACTACTACTACTACTACTACTACTACTACTACTACTACTACTACTACTGCTACTACTACTACTATTACAAGTGCTGCTGCTGCTACTACTACTACTATTACTGCTACTACTACTACTACTGCTGCTGCTGCTACTTGCTAGCCTACACTAACTGTCGCTACTCCTGCTGCTTTCCATACCATCAATGAATCCAGACAGATCTCTGCCATTCTGGTACACAAAGCTGTATATATCCTCGAACTTGTCCACACTACCAGGAGGCAGCGACTTCAGTACCTGGGCAGCTAGCTCGAACAGCTTGCTGATGTTGTTGGACTTGGCGTGGATAAATATATCGCCACCTTGAAGAAAAAGGAAGCTTGACGTTAATGTTTTGCCGTAGACGTTTGGCCCGTCGCGTTTTCAATGGAACCTTGGCAATAAAAACTCTGTGCACATCCGAAATACAATTAGTGTAAAATTTATAGACAATGGTTGCCTGAAATTCTGAATAACTCTCCTAATCCTATTTTTTGATGTATACACGATAGCCGGTCAAAACGGTCTCTATCGTATGTATATGAAACGTAGGCAAAAATGACCGTCCGTTCTAACGGGTGTCATATTTTTGCATATTATGAGTAAATTGTCGCACAAACACACATATATGTACGTTGTACACAGAAAGGAAAGGCTATATAATGAGTGAAGAACATAAGAGATGCCATCGAAAGTGCAAATTGCGTTCACTCCATGGTACATGCAATTCCTTCATGTAAGACGTCACCCCAGAGCTCACAATTGTATCGCATGTAAGCATCAGAGTATAAAGAAAGATAACACAACTATCGTTTTTGGTGTTACTCGCCTATAGCAGGCATGAACTTTGTTTTTACTGCATTGAAGAATACAGAAGAGTTAGCTGAAATACCGACAAAACGTCAGACTTTTCCAGCAGCCCTATTATCCCCCAAATCCATCAATGTCCCCCTGTGTCCTTGTGTCATTTTGGCACAGCCTGCAGCTTGGCGTGACTTTCAGAATCTACGCAAGGGTATCATGCATGCTCAAACGAAATAGCAAGAATCTTAATCGCTCTAATTATATAGCGAGAAAGTGACTTAGTGTGCACAAATGAGATCGACACTTACTTAGATGCTCCAACTAAACGCGAATCTAACTGACCCTAGCGCTTAAACTTTTCATCTGGTTCCTGGCTGGTCTAACAGTTCAGTTACATTACCTGTACTGGGTAGTTCTCCAAGGGCACCCTTCCTGTGAGCATAGTCATATTGTTCCTTGGTCTTGCCTGCAACCTAGCGAAGTCAAAACCCCCGCCAAATAAGGATTATTGAAAGGTAACATAGGGAAGGAGTTTGTTATCAATGAGAAGTGGAAGCTGCTATAGTGACGTCAGAAGTATAAGCAGGAAGCTGGAGACACATCTCTTTATTGTAAGACTAATTCGTAAGATAGAAGAATTTCAACAAGCTTATGCTTTGGTGCAATTCGTCCAGTAAGTCTGACGGCGCATGCCCAACGCAAACCAGTTAGATTTAGATTTGAATGTTGGTAAACGATCCAGGTGGACTTTTTGGTAGATCACGTGGGTGTCATCTTTTCGAAGTAAGTCATGGGTGGTTTACCTCACAGGAATCTGGCCAGATATAGAAATATAGAAACGTTATAGATACACCCTGGTTTATAGATACACCCTTTTTTTTGGGGGGGGGGGGGGGTAAGAAGTTCGTTTCTAGACTTCAGATTTTTCTCAAAAATCGTCATGAACCATTAAGTTCTCTAAAGGTATATGTACAAAATCCACAATGTAATTTAACACACACGACCATAAGAACAAGAAATGTGCAGCAGTAAAAGAAAGTGCAACCAGTGGTAAATCTATCAGGAGATGGTGCATACATAACCCACCTGGGAGTAGAAGTTCGGTCCGAAGCCCACCCCAGCCCAGATTTCGTCGTCCTCGTCACGCATGGCTGGCGGACAGACGGCGTCTACCATCTTCGGTAGGGCGGCGACCGCCTTGGCGCAGGCTTTGGGGTTGGCCTCAGGCTTCACGTGGATCCATAGATACAAGGCGTGCTGCTTCACTTGGGAGTACACCTGTACCGATATAGAGCTAAGAGTATTGATTAATCGTTTTAAAAATCAGTCTTTTAAGAGTGGATAACCTTGATCCGTTGGCTGTAAATCCTGACTGAGCAATGGGAATTATGTTTTACGTGTTAAGTAAAACGGATTGTCTTAAAATGCCACTTTAATAACAATTCTACTATCATAATCTGCCGTAAAAAGTGATATAGTCCAAGCCCCCAAACGTAACGTTGATTACAGATGCAAAGTACATGTACATGTAGTTCCAATAAGCATCACATAAGATAGGGGCTTAAATAAAGTCCTATACCCGAGATGAAGATCTCTGAGATTTTATTCTGGACTAGCCATGACGACAGCCTCAGCAACTCACGGAATCCTGGCTGTCTGGAACTCTAGCAGCCGACACCGCCGGCACGAGCAGAGGCGACACCGACTGGCCCAGGCGTCCACTCTGCCAATAACTGTACGCCTTGTATGCTCCCAGGGCGCCGCCTACCAGCGCTCCACCCGCCAGCACAGGACGCAGGAACGCCGCACTTCCGCTTCCAGCAGATGACTTCTGGTGAAGGCATCTTCTGGCGGCTAGAGGGAAAAGGAAAATACGGAGTGATTTAAAGCCCACTGGCGGGAACGTGCACCTAAGATACCCGAATGAAGTGAAAAGGCGCGAAAACGTGACACCTCGGTCGTGATTGGATCGAAGGTTTATACCTGCTATATGACGGAATGAGGTTAACTAAAGGGTACTCTACTACTAAAATGTATAGTTTGGCTTCCGAATGAAACCGACTTTTCATGTTGCGTATTTGTGACCCCAAGTACTCCCTATTATGATGGAAGATTGTGGGTATTCGAGAGCACCTGTCGGAGATAAGGGCCTACCTACTTCTGATTTTTTTTGGACAGATGATATCCATATGTAGACATTGTTATACACAAAAGGCAGGGAACTTAGCATACTCAGTGGAGTTTGTAGATAACGAATCGGAGTACATTGTAAGTCTCGTGAACAAGTCAAAAGAACGCAAGTCTAATTCCAGGCTACCCTTGATTAGTACCAAATTTAAGTAGCATACGCTTTTACTGTACTGAATTATTTATTGCAAAATTCTCATTGAAATGGTTCAACATTGTCTTTGCACTTACATGTAGTATATGATCCTACATCCCACTTAGTATATGATCCTATAGGTAGGTACATGTAGGTTATGAAAGAAGATGTCAATACGAAAATACACCACACTCTTCTGCGGAGTACTCTGTCAGGCGAGAAGATGTGCACCATTCAATGCATGTATACAGTCCAACCTGCTGTAAAGACCACTTGTACATAAAGACCACCTGCTTATAAAGACCACATTTTACAGTCCCCATGGGACTCTCTATGTTATTGAACCTGCATTTAAAGACCACCTGTGCACAAAGGCCACATTTTGTTTGGTGCCTAGGATAGTCTTTATATACAAGTTTCACTTTATTTGCATTAGCATTGCCCTGGGCAATATCATACATGTTCATGTAGCAGTTAATACATGTTCGGGATGCATGCTGATATGCCCCAGGAGATATGCCGAGTATAGAACTGAGTATGCTGCATCGCAAAACTGTAGGCCTGTAGAGTTCCGACTGAAGCCAGTGTAAGAGACTCGCAGACTGAAAAACATCGTTTCTCACTGAAAAGTACTACTTTTAATATTTGACATTTGACAAATGACTACTGCTAGACCGCATGTTGTTGTTCTATCGTATGACTGTGTAATCAAAAAGAAAACACATTATACGCAAGCTTTAACAGCTTGCGTATAATGTGTGACATGAACGTAGAGTACAAGAACGTGTATGCTGGCAAGAGTAAACTGCAAGTCATCGCGGTCTAGCATAAATATACAAAGATCACAGTATAGGTATACGGGATACATGCAAATATCGTAGTAGCAGTGCACAGGTGCACGTATGCATGCACAATCGCAACCTATGGATTATCGTAAATTCCGTCTCTAGACAGTAGTTTCTCTTAAATCCCAAATCCGCCCTGTATATATAATATATTACTGTTGGGATATTACTGTTGGGCAGTGTTGGCGGTATTGGCGACCCAGCTCACGGACCGTCGTACTACTATACATATATAGTAGTACGACGGTCCGTGACGCAGCTCAGTACCTGCGGTTCAGTACCGGCAAAATTTTCAGGCGCGCTCGGTAGGCCATACATCAGCGTAAGAGCTATGTATACACTAATCGATATGGCAAGAAGATGGGCACAAAATACGGACACTGGTTCTGATGCCGAAGAACCAATATGGGATGGTTTCTTCCAAATTTATATAGTCCGTACCTGGAGTAGCAGCTTCCTTGGCCCTGAGGAGCCTTGGTGCAGCACGGATTGCCTTCATTGCAGCTTTTCCGATGATCTAATACACAGCAAAAGTAACAAAAGCAGAATACTGCAGTCAGTTTTAGGCCTTGTACTATCACCGACTGACAGGAAGGGCAGAACGCCGGCTCTGAAACACCCGAATATCAACGGCAGTCAGATGTGATGAAGTGAAAGCCGGCCCTGGACATGCAAAGGTCGCCCAGTGATGTCAGATCCGGTTGTATACGTCTGCTGAACTTTGCACCAAATGTGTATGATATGCAAATCAAGTGTGCCTAAACATAGTGGCTAAGGTCGAATGCCTCTGTACTCAATTGGGAGGGTGGGTGGATGATATTTGCTCTATCCTGCTATCATCAGGCACCCCATACAGGACATATTCAAGCCGATGTGTGTTGCAGGTGCAAGCAGAAAGTCTTCCACAATAACTGCAGGACAGGTGTTTTCGCCATGGTTGAAGCCAGAAGAGGAATAATTTTAATTGATACGAAACGTTTTGGATTCCACCCCTACCAAAAGTCGGCGGTACCCATCAGCTAAAAGTAACCCTTTTAGTTGAGGTCATAGTAGAATGTTGTTTGTAAATTTCTCTAGAACAGAAAAAAGACAGTTTTGTATTAATAGGATCGTTGCATGCGTACTGGAATAGTTTGAGTAATGGTATTGGTAGCCTTTTTCAAACGGTTGTTGAAAAATGTCCAATTTACTGGTATAGAGGGAGTATGTATTTTATGTAACCCTTTCGCCCCAAGAGTTTTACTGTAGTTTGTATCTGTTTCCCGGCGATAAATAAATATATTAAGATTTTCAAGAATAGCTGTTTGATCATTTCTGGTCCGGAAACATAATCTTTTATAGCTGCATGGCTAGTAAATGCCGAAATAAGGTAAACAAAATATTAGACTTTGTTCCGATACCAGTAGGGTTAGAAAAAATGGTTTAATCAAAAAGTGTTAAAAAGACACTCTTTGGTTTAATGGTCTGAATTGTAGCAGGATATTTGCCAACATTTTGTGCAAAACAGTTATTTTGCCTTGTGACCGTAATTTTTTTACCTAGTAAATTTTTTATGAGTATATGAGTATTTACTACTATTGGCAACTTTACCGTTGGATTCGGGTACAACAATAACAAATACACTGTAGACTTAATAATAGTAGAATATAGAAGACATTTTAAAAGCATCATGTTTTACATAAATTAAGTTGGGTACTACAGTACCACAATTACATGCCCCTGCAACGTGTTTGTCACATTAAAAAGGTTCATCGCATTGCTAAATTTATGTTTTAAACTCTGTATAAACTTGAAGTGGAATTAGAAGACCCGGAATGAGCTCCAATGTTTAGATAATCGCCCGTCAGTGATAGTATGGTCAACTAAGTAGCAACGACCATTACATCCAAGGCATATACTGTTGGATTTGGAGAGCGCCCAACCCCACCCCAAGTATCCCACCCTACCCCCACCAGCCCGACACACACACGGTGATTATTTAAATCCGATCTGATTGAAATCAAATAACAGAAATCGGATAACTGAAATAATCCTCACATGCATAGACAGTTATTATTTCAGAACTGCATCCATGACGGAATTAAACCATTATGGCTTGCCTTAATGGGGTATCATGGTAATTCGAATTAAGAACCCAATTTACAGCATCGATCCTGCTAATATGGTCGTCTAATGACGTTATTTTTTCTGCACACTCTGAATATGGACGAACACAGTAACAAGATAACAAAATTTAACAGAAAATGTACATGTGATCGTTGAAACTGGCTATAAAATAAAGCAGACATCTGACTATAAAATAAAGCAGACGTCTGACTATAAAATAAAACAGACGTCGTTCATTTTAAAACGCTTGTGGGGCTTTCGTGTCGACTTAATAGTTGACACCTAACGGTAAACTACATGTGTATGACACATGGGAATATTTGGCCTGTTGTGGTCAAAGGTACGGTGAAGAGATACTTAGAATTTCAAAGACAGGTCCTTAATAGTCTTCTGAATCGAACTCTTTTTCCGTTGATCCGAAACCGAAAATTCCTTTCCGTTCTGATATTTCGCTTTATACTCGACAGGGTTTCGATTATAACTAATTATACTTGTATTTGATATCGACAGTTGAAGTACGTCAAGAAGTTGACCCAGAGGTGATTCAAAGTGACAGGTCGCAAAAATACTGGTGTGAGCGAAAATAATGTACACCCGAGGCTCACACTTACCCATATTTGACCTGATGCAAGATTAATATCTGAATAATGTAATTACTCAGTATTTTAAAAACGAATGCACAAATATCACATATGCTTGTACATGTGATGTCTAATATTACACATCAGGGGTTTGTGGGCATAGAGGTGAACGGACATCGAGTGAAAATGATACCTTTAGTTGAAACGATTGTCAATTAACCCTCAAGTCCCTCTTGGGGACTGACATAGGCCCATACAAAACTTATTGGGCTAATTAATTTGAAGCCTATTCTAATGGCACGATAAACTAGACTATCGATTGACATGTTGACATGTACGCTGTTTTACTGAGGTTCAGTGCAGGTGGTATAATAATCCTCTGTGACAAACTTGACTTTTGATTGGATTGTTCTATATCTAATTATGTTCCAGCTCTGCTCATCAGTGATCCAATAAACACTCGATTTACTTCGATTTGATTGGAAATGAATAAATATGGAGACTTTAATGTTAAATGAATTCATAACCTGTGTTGGCGTTCGTGTTGACATCTGTAGATTTACCTTGCGTTGTGCCTGCTATAAATCAGCAACACGCCTTCAACTTAGAAGGATATCTCTATTTTAGAACTATAAACAGTGCCAAGAGTGAAAGTATAACATGTGTAACAGAAACGCGGGGAAACTCTCTCTCGTAGTCACAACAGCAGTTTTCACCACGATATGCGTGTCTGTCGCTCTCCTGAAACGCCGGATTATGTCATATAACCAAATCTTGCCAGAGCTAGGAGGCTTTCGCCAGGAATTCGATGAGACGTGTCCGCTCCGGCTACCGGATCTAGACGATATCAGGCAGATGTCGCAAACACCAAATGCAGAGATGTCGCAAAAATCAGGTAGCTCGTGTAGAGAGTTCTTCCAGAAAGTTGATCTTGTGTAGCTTCTCACATTCTAAAGCTTATTTCTATTTGACGTTTGTGGATTTACAGTGTTTGTCACATAAACTTCTTCTTTTGGAAACCACTGTACTAATTGACACTCTCACACAAAATGCTTTTAATTAAGGTGCCGTGATGACTTGTAACGTTTTGGAAGTTTACCGGCATACTGCATGTAGAATTTAAATGACATGCTATCGTCCAGTCCTAGTCGGGCCTACTAAGGTAACAAACCATTCAAGTCTGAAAATTTGGAGGGAAAGCACGGATCGTTCAATGGAAAGTGGGGGACTAAAAGTCTTTACATTGGCGTCTTTTGTGTGAAATAAAGATGCACAGTAGTTATCATGGGTAAAAGATGCATTTACATTATATAATTTGTATGTCGTCACTACACTTTAGGCTCCTGGAATTCACATATGGGAATGTGACGGTACCAGTAGATTTGGCTATTTTTCCAACCTTTAGATACGACGTAATTATTTAAGTTACGGTAGCAACTTTATCAGTCCCGTTACACCTGCAACCTCCAGGATGATCCAATAGTAGTAATTCGATGAACCGTATCACACACTGTACCCGTTTAAAAAGTAATATCAAGAAGTACAAGCTGAACTATTATTGTAATTAGTAGTAGTTGTAGCAGCAGCAACGCCAAAAGCAGCAGCAGCAGCAGCGGCAGTAGCAGCAGTAGCAGTAGTAGTAGTAGTAGTAGTAGTAGTAGTAGTAGTAGTAGTAGTAGTAGTAGTAGTAGTAGTAGTGTTTGGAGAAGGAGGAGGAGGAGTATGCGTAATTTATTTCAGGATCCACACAGCACTAGTATCACACAGCTATGACCTGGGTTGCTTTACCTGATCCAACTAGCTGGCTGTTATCAAACCAATATTGTCTTGCTGACCAAGAACAATCTGAGTAGCATAAACACAATAATATACCCAAAACGGAAATAAAGTATTGTGGTATTTCAGCCTCCCTTCCATGTTAACAGTCAGTGTTTAACCTACTACAGGTGTTTAGACTCGCCCTGCGAGGCAGTCATCAGTTTAGGGTTGCCGGCCAAG
>JAAUYG010028587.1_pt1 | contig 12105 bp, 11 predicted proteins | sample 7278091 | NCBI WGS metagenome assembly JAAUYG01 (sample SAMN14350201, study PRJNA611818) | marine sediment metagenome | isolation source: surface marine sediment (0.6m) | place: French Polynesia: Moorea | collected 2018-08
ACCAGTGTTGTTTCTTTATCTTTTCATCTTAGACACACCTTTTGCCCCCCTTTCTGGCCGGGGTATCTTTGCGCCCCCCCCCCCCCCCCCCCCCCCCCACCCCACCCCCACCGCCACCACCGTTGCTGGTACAGCTAGGGAGAGACAAGGCCGGGATGCCTGGCTCAGCAGGCGCGTTGTGGGATATCGACTGCCTCGGCTGGGCTGGCTGCTCTTGTAAATTTTGATCAATATGGATCGTTGAATTACCGTCGAAACGTAGGGAATCGGCTTTGGGCATATTTAAACCTGGTTGACCAGTTAGGACAACTTGATCTGATGTCAACATATGGCCGGGATCATGTTACATATTTCATCTGGTTTACCATCTGGATAAGCAAAACATAATGGTATTCAAGTTACAACGTTCGCGTAAGCAGACGATCATTTAGTAGCGGGCGATATATGAAGGATACGCAGCGGTTCAGTATCCAGCTTTAGACCGAAACAACACTGAAAGGTAAAGCATGCAAAAGACAAAGGCGGTTCTTTTTATTTCTGTCATTTGAGTGTAAATTATTAAAGCGAAGATCGTTATGATGTCTCGTGAGCACATATTTCTGAGTCGCGAACCATGTAAATGACATTAAGCGTGCGGGATTATTGATAAAATTAACCTTATCTACCGTGCTGTGGCCCACGCCCCCTCTGTCATAAGTGACTCATAACCCCGCTACATGTAGTAGGTCTTCTGAACCTAAAAGCAAAAGGTGGATTTCTGACTTTCTCTATAATAGACTTAGTTTCCTCTCTTTCATTCTCACCTTGGGCAAGCATTGGAATCCGGCCATTCGAAAAAAAAAAAAAAAAAAAAATACACCCTTTTAGTAACGTTTTAATGACAATTCGTGCAGTTTAATTGTTTGGTAATTCAAGACCAAAGAACAAATGAGACTGTTTCAAATGAAACGTGAAATGCTGATAACACGTGGACCACGGACTTAATTGGTGGATCCGTATGATGACAGCAGTCGGCTATCATGTAATTTACGTGTACTTTAATTAGCTCTGCTTGACCTTGTCAGAAATCATGATTTTTGAAAGTTTGCGAAATTTTAAATTTTCGTCTTCATTAAGATGGAACCTTATGGGAATGCTACTCCACCTTCAATTCGCTTTTGAATTATTTTTTTCTCAGTGGTCCTCACAAAATTACTGTTTTGCATTTTTGATATTTTGAGTTTCTGATTTTAAGGATTTTTTTTTCAAAAATTTAAAACTCACCATTATATCATATAGGAAACAATGGTTTGAAATTTGGGATGCGGTGACATCTATATTGGGTACCTTTGACCTTGTAGTGTTCAGGGTCATTTTGGGGTCATTCAGTGCATCTGTCCGACACAGAATGTCCCCTGACTCGATAACAGCTGACCGTAGAAGGAAACGGAGTGAAATTTGGTACTCGGTGGTAGTTGGCATATTATACATGTTATATGGGGTTGACCTTTTAGTGTTTAAGGTCCTTGTGGGGTCATTCGGTACACTTGTCTCAAAAATGTGCTGTAACTCGAAAATGGCTGGCCGTAGAGGAAATCGGAATGAAATTTGGAACTCAGGGGTAGTTCTAGTATGTATATGGGGTACGTCTGACCTGGCAGTGTTCAAGGTTATTTTGGGGTCATTTTGTGCACTTATCTCAAAATGTCCAGTAACTCGAAAGCGGCAGGCCATACGGATTGTTCTTTTTTTAATTTGGGATACTAGTACAACGTATAGAGGGTACCTTTGACTGCTATGAAATTGTAGGGCTTCAGAGCTCAGATTTTGTCCTAACCGATCAAGCAGCCTTTTGTTTGTTTTGGTTAAGACAGGGCGGAAAGTATATACCTTTATGTATATGTAGCTGTATATGATGGCTTAATTAATGATGATAGCTGACTGCTGGCTGGCCAGACACGAAAACGACCATTCATTGGTCTAAAGGATCGACCCCGAGGTTCAAATACTAGTAGTTTGGAACCCCCTGGTCTCCCCATGATATCGCTTTCACCCAGTGATATCTGTGCTTGCCCTTTTCGGTTTGTCACGTTCCTTTGCACCCTTCTCCTACAATCAACTACCACAAATGTCTTACAATAATAATTTTAGAGTCTATTAAACGTTACAATTACTGCCTCCACCTTTTATTGCGGGCGCTCTATGCATGGCTGACCCCTGGGTGTTTAGCGATATATCAGAACAGGCCGACTTTATAATTTATATTCTGCCAAGGTCACCTCACACTGAGTTGATTTATTCACCTATACAATGCCATACTTTGATAAACACGTCAACGACGTCGGTGACAATTCAGCCCCCTCAAAACATTTGATGAGTTAAATTTTGGCCTCTATGTCCGACGTACCCCCCCGACTGAGGTAGAATTAACGGCAGTGTTCCTCCTGTACTGAGCCCCAAAGCTCTACCACAAGTATGGTATACAGATGCACCGACTGCTACCGCATGTACACAAGAAAGGCTTTCAAAGAATGCAGCCATCCCATGCCTAATGCGTGGTATATCGTCCAAAGAATGACCAACTCACACATGACTGCACAGAGCTAACTCTCGCTGAAATCAGTTGCAGCCAGTATGTCACACCCTACGTGCTTGTAACCCACGTGAAAGGAACCGGTGATCGAACAATCTGACACCATCACCGAGTTCATTTATGCGGACTGTACTAATGATACTAATGAGGGATATGTTAAGGATTTCTTCGGTTGATTAATACTGTTATTTGTGACATAAGCCGAAGCACACGAGTTTGAGGAGCCAAACCTGCATGCGGCCACGCTGCCTACGCATATGCAAATGCGACACGTGTTTTAGGGAGCGGTGAAGCGCCAGTCATGCACGTATTGTCAGCCGAGGCCGTTGTCCGGTACAGCTAGTTTACGGTTTCCATAGTTCATTGTGTTTAATCGACTGGGCTGAGTAAACCGTTCCTCGATTGACGAAACAGACGAGTACAGGTGTATGGACAGGTGGGATTTATTCTCTGAGGAAGGGCGTGGTAGTACATGTAGTTTGATTGGACTATAGGTTGGCTATAATATGGCAGCACACTTGCGATGATCTAGTAATAATAACAGTAGCATGAAACTGCTGATACTACTATGATCACCAAGTATTTTTCTTCTACATAGTAGTAGTAGTAGTAGTAGTAGTAGTAGTAGTAGTAGTAGTAGTAGTAGTAGTAGTAGTAGTAGTAGTATATACATGTAGTCGACAACTCATGTAGGTAACTTGACATGGCTCGACGACAGGATAAACGGGAAAAAAGGTGTTTCTTTATTTGTCACCTCTATCGCAGTGTTGGTATATCAGTACATGCCTTGTTTATGCTTTTACTGATTTGCTTACTATTTCTCAGCCAGGTGGAAGCAGATCGCTCGACTGGTTGCTGTGGCAACGGTTCCAAAGCTCCCCGCCTGGTGATGGGGGTCGGGGTGGACAACCTCACCTTGCGAGGTCTCGCCCTGTTCCTGTTCTGTTTCTGCGGAGGCATCCTCATCCTAAATATGCTCACCCTCAAAGACTGCACTGTTTCCACGTCCGTACGCTTCGAGGACAAAGCTCCGTGCATATGTCCCAGGCCAAATACGGGATCGGGGTTTCAGGTAGGCAGCTGCATGTACCTTTGCTAGATTCAGTGGGTAGATAGGGTTCTGAATTCTGGGGTGTTATTTGACAGGCCCATTCCTAAAATAATATGTGTCGCGACAATGAACTTAGGTGTCCATTAATAAGGGCTCCAGATGGATCCCCCTTCATGTCGCCGGGTCACTTTTTATCAAAAAGGTTATTAGGGTTCAAATTTTAAGGTTGCAGATCACTATTCTGCTTTAAGCTTCCTTAGGTTGCGGGTCACCAAATACCCATCTGTAGCCCTTAATTTAGCTAATTTCCAGGTTTCCTGCATTTCTAATATGGTCTAAGATACAGCTTCACCTGAACGGGTATTTAATTTCTTCACACAAGCATATTAACTTAATTGAATTCGTGTATTTAAACATGACAGTTTGACCTATATCTGCCGCCATATAATTTGCAGGTTCCAGGTAGCGACAATCTTTCCGTTCTGGTGAGCTCTGTTGCCGCGGAAAACCGTCGTCTGCTCGATGACGTCGTGCGGCACCTAGACGGCGCCACCCGATCTCGTCTCCAGAAGGCTATCACGGAGACCCAGCCACCTCCCGTCTCTGGCGCCACGGGGCGGATCCGGAGTCTGCCAGCGCCGCCGAAAGCGGCAGAAGTGACTCAGCAGTTCTGGAACCGATCGTGGCAACACGTGCTGCCGAACGAAGCTGAAGCTAACGCGTATTTGCAGGACTTCCAGAAGCGCTGTGAGGATGCAGACACGAGGGGAGACAGGGCGACTGCTTTGCCTCTGTGCCCATGCGTCCCAGGAACACTACGTAAGGCTAGGTGTCTTATTTAATTTTAGTATTAGTTTTGCCATAAAAATGAAACAATCTTTATTTTTCATCTGCTATACATGTGTGTTACTTTTGAAAAAAGTTATATCACCAACACAAGTAACACATACACACACACACACACACACCTCCCATCCGCTGAGGATATGGCATCAAGATCAATCATATTGCTTTGTATAATGCGTGCCTATTTGCAAACATCAAGATAAATAATTATTTATATAAATCTTTGTTGCCAGGAGGTCGAGATAAACCAGTAATCAAAGATCTTCTAAAGTTGAGTTGGCAAGAAGTGGTCGCTATGACCCCAGAAGTTGCTTTGGGTGGGCACTGGAAACCACGTGACTGCGTTGCCAGGAGACGCGTCGCCGTCATCATTCCCTGCCGCGATCGGGAAGCTCATCTACGAGCGTTTCTGGCTCACACACATCCCATACTGCAGAGACAGCTGTTGGAATATCGCATCTTTGTAGTGGAGCAGGTAGGAACTCCGAATTAGTATGGGTTATCACCTGTATTAATTCCACTTTCTGCAGTGGTCGTTGTTCCGGAATCGTTTTAAACGCAGGGTGGGATAACATGCGATTTTTGTGAGGTAATTTTTCAGTGATACATATATAGACGTGTGTCTATATATAAAAAAGCTATATAAAAAACTGCCCATGTAATTTCTTGCTTGTGGAAATCTGTGTCGCTAATAAATACATGCAGCTTTTCATCTTCATGGAAGCATACGTTGCGGGACAAAATTTCGTCTTTATTTGGTTCTCTTCACGCACAAATGCTGCTTAGAAATTGTATGCCTTTGATTCACAAATATGTTGCCTTTAACCTTTCTTGTCCTCTTTCTGTACTCATCTCCAATGGAGCCACAGAAAGTTTAGATGCATTGTATTGATTCTACCCCAATGCAGTGACTGATAGTACCACCCATCACATAGACAAAAACTAAATGTAGGTTCGCCTGTGAAATTTACCGTGCGAACTTTCCAAAATGTCAAGTTTGCGTTTTGCTACGGGTATGCTTGTCTGTCACGTTATGCAGTTTGACCGATAACGTCTAACGTTCGTATATATGGCGGACTAGAATATTAACTGTATACCGTGGAAACTATAGAGCCACACTAAGGCCCAAGGCTACCTGGACATTTTTGAGTACAGAACTACAGTTGTATTTGTGGAACGTGCCCCGGAAGGTTTAGACCACATAGTTCAGGTCATTATTTTTTTGTGGCCCCGATGGGTCTCTGCGATGCTCCACTATCACCTACGGATCAGATTGTGGTAATCTGGTACGGTTGGGTGAAGAAAACGTCAATGCATCCCACATGATACCGATGCATTGTTCACAATGCTATGTACCTTCCCAATAGCTTATCAACCACAGTTTAGATAAGAGCATGCAGGTATCAATATTAATAGAGCGAACTGACTTGAAACCTGTATACCAAGGGTATCGAAGGAGGTACACGTACATGTTCCTGTACAGCAGAACCCCCGTCTCAACATAACTCGAAAATAAGGGCACCCTATAGAATTTTAAATTACTTGTTGGTCGACTCAAAGATGTATGTACACCATTCCTACATGTACATGTACGTGTATATTGTTGTAGAATTAAGACCACATTAGAATTAAGACCACTTCAGTCTCGAAGGTGCGTAGTCTTAGTTCCGGACCACTGTATATACGTAAAACTTATATGTGCTGGATATGTCGGAAGTACGGGCGCATAGAAGCTTCATAGGGAAAAATATATTTCGTGAACTTTTGTGTTACATCTTGTTAGTCCGCGAAAAATATCTCGCTATATCGCGAAAGAAATGTTATTTCCCGAAAATATGTGGTTAATTTTCGACTGATATAACGTCGTGAAATTAACGACATATTTTCGCGAAATAACGAGATTCTTTCGCGACATAAGATGTCAGTACCGCCAATTTTCACGAAAAAAATACCGGTATATTTCTTTTCGTCTGTGAAGCTTCTACGTTTCCTTACGGAAACAACAGCGTCCGTATTTACTCCACCTCTAACCATAAGAACGGGTAATACGGCCGCCGTTCGGCTTCTGCAGGAGCGCCGTTAGTTATCACGAAGATACTTCAATCATTTGTATGTTTCTTGTGTATGAGACTGATCTTCCTCGAATTTTTCATTGGCTTGTGTTCCCAAAACACCCGAACACATTTTATTTAAAGCTGACTTTTTGTGCAGCACACACGAACAGGGGAAATGTAAATCTCAACTACTACTGTCATGAGACGCACTGAGCTCTTTTCAGCCGTCGACGAAAGTTTTAAACATTAATGCGCCTCTTTTGTTGGTGTGGTTCTTTTTCAAAGGGCGGTTATTTTGTTTTTCATGACTTCCTTATCCGCATCTCCGCGCTTGATGGCAGACGTGGCCGGCCATATATAACAAGGCGTCCTCCATGAATCTCGGCTTCCTGGAGGCCAGGAAACTGTTCGAGTTCGACTGTGTCCTCTTCCATGACGTAGACCTCCTCATGGAGGACGACAGGGCGGTCATAGCCTGCGTGGACATCCCTGTACATTACGGGGCGCACCTGGACAAGTGGGGCTACAGGTAAATACGAAACGGAATAAGAATATAAACAAGGAATAGTATATTTATATGGAAACAAGAGGCCTGTGTCTTTTTGTTATATCAAAAAAAAATTCAGGAAATATCAATTCGGAATTATGTACCCACCCCAAACAGTGCGGTATCTCGTGGTCTGTGAGGTCCAAGTCGGCGTCGACCTTTTTTGAACACATAGGCGATAGGCAGACACCATGGATCAGAGAATGAAATTCCCTTGCTCTTTTCAAATCTCCCAAATGGGCCTCATCGCGGGTCAGAACCTTGAACAGTTCCATATGCGTCCTCAGGTTTATCTAGCGAAAGCATGACGGGGCAACCCGGTCACAGGACATCCACGATTTAGCACTCTGACTGGATGGTCACCGATACAAAGTAAACCTTTCTCAAAATACCCCTAATTTCGTGCACATGACGCTTTTCTAAAATTGAATGCTGCGTTGAACGATGAGTTCCAGCCCCATATCGTCCTGTGAATTTATTTGCGTGCACTGCAGCAGTAACATTGGCAGACGGTATACTAGACCCAAACTAATATAACGTAACTTGATAATCATGATAATCGATAGGCAACGCCCAATGTAGCGGGCATGGGTGTGTATGTTCACGCACCTTTGACAGCATTCGAATCCTGTAACTGCTTGTTCAGTTCAATCTACGCCTTCCCAACGGTTGTATGCGCGTCTTTCCGACAGGAGTACAAATGTACGATCCCTGTCGGCCACAGACGAGGGCATCCCAAGCGTCCTATGCGATTTCAGCAGTGCCAGTTTTGCGGAAAACCGCGTCCGACGTTAGTTACGTGATGGGATCCGGTGTATTTTCGCCACTCAGCCATACCGAAATGTACCATGACTAGCAGTTTGATTTAAAGGTGTAAAAGCATTCATTGCTGGTTTGTCAATTACCATGACCAGCCTTCCACAATCTTGAGAGTGACGCTTTCTTTTCCTTTAGATATGGACAGTATGGTGTATTTTGTCTGTAAAAAGTACACATATTTTTGAAATCATTTGAAACTGCGTCCCGAATCCTAAGGCAGTTGTGTAAAAGTCCCATATGAAGGCAACTAGGACAAAAAAGCTGCCATATCCATACATATGTAGCCACATTTGCGATTCGGATGTCACTAATTCTGAGATCGGCTTACAGATCTCCCACGATAATATTCCTTCCAGTGTGGGATACGCTAGGATATTTGGCGGGGCAGTGTGTATGAAGTCGGAGCAGTTTGTCGGTATAAATGGTTACTCCAACACGTTCTTTGGATGGGGAGGAGAGGATGATGACATAGAGAAGAGGTAAGACCTAAGGATTTATATTAATACATGCATTTTGTAATGTTATGGATATCAAAATGAGACTTAGCACCTGCAGTCAGCTCAGCCCATTATGATTTTATACTTTTTGTAAGTTATTTTTTTCTTTCTACGCTTACTTGTATTCCCATCCCCAGTGTTGACATCGACTGTACGATATTTGTGTTTTTCTTTAAAGTATGTAATGAGAAACAGTCTTTTTTTCGCTATGATGTCCTGGCTCCGATTGTGCACACTGACATTAGTATTATAACTTAAAAATGTGTCTATACTTTGTACAATTTGGAAATAAGCTCACTACTACTTCTACTACTGCTCCTGCTGCTACAACAACTACTACTACAACTCCTCCTCCTACCACCACCACCACCGCCACCACCACCACCACCACTACTACTACTACTACTCAGCTACTACTACTACTACTACTACTACTACTACTACTACTACTACTACTACTACTACTACTACTACTACTACAAAGTACTACTACAAAGTACTACTACTACTACTACTACTACTACTACTACTACTACTACTACTACTACTACTACTACTACTAAGTACTACTACAATGTAGTAGTAGAAGAAGAAGTAGGCCTACCACTAGTACTGTAATTTGCTACATGTATGTAAGACATTTAAATCTTTATTTAATCATGCATATGTACCTTAAACTTGGATCACTGACTGAATATTATCATATACACTTATATATGACTGAAATAGCAGTTTGACCAACCATACCTTGCTGCATGCACATATTGATTCACAAGCAAGTCATACTTTTTGCCAGTGTTATAGTCAGTCGCAAAACACAGTAACATCCCCTAAGCGTACATGTATGTTTGCAGATCTCTCAGGTACCAGGACGTAGAGGGTGCATCGGTTATTGGTGCGGAAAAAGCTTCATTTGACATTATGCGTGTAGTTTGTGTACTATTTTCGAAATGCAAGTTTTTGCGTTGTCTGCGTTTGGACAGTCATCCGGTAAAAACTGTTGCACAACATTTAAAATCTACACCTTTGACGCATGCTCACTGTAATTTGCCAGGGCATCGGTTTAAGTTAATTGTAAACTGATGTTTTTTGAGGAACACAAGCCGTGGTCTCTGTCTCTTCCAGAGTTCGAACAGCTGGGTACGAAATAGCTCGCCCTCCACCCGCGGTGTCCCGCTATTCTACTATCCTCCATGAACACGATTCCTCTAATCCACTCAACCCAAGACGGTAAGAGTTATTATACGCACAATCTGTGTGCACTATCTGGAGGCCAGATTCACTGTTCACACCAAATGCAGTGCTTATAGCTTGTATGTACACTTGTATACGCGCATATTCGTTACACTTTCTATCATACGTACTCTGCGTGCACTTGGAGCGTGCACAGAGTGCTGTTAACTTCTGTGTACACTTGCATAAGCATATACTCGTTACTTCGGGTGATCTAAATGTGGTGTTGGGAGGGTCTCGTTTATGAATTGGTGGTAACGGGTTTGTTGTAAATTCGAATTCAGAATGATCCTTCCCAGTGACTTTATACAGGTACATCTTGTGCAGTTGAAAGCCACATGTAGCTTCATGAAATAAAAATCGATCATAAAGCATGATGCAGCTTATTGAATTGTACTGATGGATTGTATTTGCTGTACAGGTATGTCGATATGTTGTTGCTAGTGCACATAAATCTACATTACCACAGGACAACGTATAGACTTCCCCCAAACTTTCGTGGCTGAACAAATGCTAGAGAGAAACAAGGGGTGAAAATTATTGACGGAAAGCTGCATTACTCCCAATATTCAAGTACCCTGCCATCTGTCCCTCTAAAAAGTGGATCGGAATCAATAAGCTCGTCGTTTTATGGAGCCATATGGTTAACAGTGTGCCGGCCTGCCTACAAAGGCTGAGCAATAAATTAATATTTAAGTCGACATGCGGGTTATTTGTGAAGGAATTTTGCGTGACAACATGGGGTAATTTTAGGTGGTCTATTTCCGACAGAGAATAATTTTATTCTTATGAAAGAAGAAAAACCTTTGATAGGACACCCAAGCAAACGTCATTCGATATGGTTCTATCATTCTCACATTAGAACATTATTATTTGGGTGTATCAAACACAAACGGCAGATATACCAATATGTTTGTTGAACGTCTCCTGACTTCTCACTTGCCATTTTTTTTACCCCACTAACAATTCAAGTTTTTTGCGCTTTTATAAGTGCGTAATGTATTGTAATGTATTATTAAACGATAGAGGCAGAACGACTACAGGCAAATGAAGAGTCCACAGTCTCTGCAAAAAAAATGGTAAACGTGGCTATTGTATCGCTCATCCTTAATTATTCCGATAAATTGCAAGAATATAGAATATATAGAATAGAATAGAATAAAACTTTATTTAAAGTCGGTTTATGCTACAACAAGGAACATTAGTACACAGTACAATTCACCGACAAGGATGAAAAATGGCTGAAATGAGAAAGAATGGTTGTTGAACGATATGATAGTGACGATGCAAGGTTGTATACTTCCACTGACAAACAATACCTGATATTTACCCCGGTTTTGAGCTAATGATATATCATTTGAAACACTTCTGCTTTCACTTGTTTTCTTGACAGTGCTGTAGGGTATATCCAGAAGGAAACAGAAGTATACCTGAAGGAGGGTCTTAACACTGTGCGCTATCAGAAACCGGAAGTCCTCTTGGAATCTTTATTTACCTGGGTCAGGGTGCGCTTGGATGGTACGAGTTTCCTTCGTTTCGTTATAGTGTGAGGTACATGTAGTATGGAGTGTAAAAAGTTTTCTTTTTGAAAATACTCCGTGTCAGCACACTGCAGTTTATTTGCTCCAAATTCTTACCACAATATCAATTGGTATAATAGCTAATACATGTGTAACTGATTTGAGCATATACATGTAAATACATTAAAAATCTCTTGTGAATAATAAAGGGATCTTAATTCACAGTCTATTCGAGAGGACACATCTGTATCTCACACGGGTTTTTTTTTTCAGGACAAATGTAGGTCCCATATTGTCATCTAAACATGGTGATGTCTGTCTCCATAAATGTCATTCATTCAGCCTTTGAATTGTAGCTAATTGTTCTATTGGTCCGACCTTTTAGTGGATGAGCGATTTGCACACGAGCCATACCAATACGCCGTCATTCGCGGCGCGTGTCCAGGGCAGCCTACGAACTTGACCCGGGCCGGTCCTGAGGTACCGTCGGATCTATCGCACGTCAGTTGTCAGTACCAATGTGACATTGACCCCCAGTGTCGTGGCTTCGTGTATGATGACAACAACGACGACCATTGCACTATTCTGTACAGCATATGCAGTCGAACGCCGGACTTGCACAACAGCGCCGCCAAGACGTATGTCAAGATAAACCGCATTAGCTCAGGTAGGTGGACCTTTGATTCGGTAATACTATTTAATACAATTTTAAGTAAATATTCTCTTATCTCTGACGATTTTGTCAGATAGATATGCAAATGAGTCTTGTACGTTAATATTTTCATTACTGGGCATGCGTGTTTTTTTTTTTTGTACTTGGTGTTTCGCTCAAAAGAATCCGTTATCAAAAGAATCTATCAAGAAAGAAGTGTTAAATAGCCAGTGTGAATTTTTCACAGTTCTATCAAGGATAATAGGAGAGAGAATCCTTGGTTCTATTGTGAAGGCTTTTTTACAACACAATCT
>JAAUYG010045836.1_pt1 | contig 12105 bp, 5 predicted proteins | sample 7278091 | NCBI WGS metagenome assembly JAAUYG01 (sample SAMN14350201, study PRJNA611818) | marine sediment metagenome | isolation source: surface marine sediment (0.6m) | place: French Polynesia: Moorea | collected 2018-08
AATCCAAATTAAACCACACATAAAACACAAAAACCCCACCCACCCCACCCCCCCCACACCCCAACCCCCCCCCCCCCCCCCCCCCCCCCCCCCCCCCCCCCCCCCCCCCCCCCCCCCCCCATAAATTATTGGGAAAGTCTTAAAATTGAGGGTTTCTTAAATCAGGTAAATTACAGTGTCAACTGCAAATTCATGTTGAGGTAGCTGTGGGTGCTGTAATTTGGTTATGTTATTTTCTTGCAGGAGAACCAGCATTAATAATGTTAATATTTATACTTCTACCAGATGATGTGTGTATACTGTATATATCTTCTAGTTTACAATGTTTATGTACGTAAAATTAGCATGATTGATTAGACAATATTTTGGAATTTTTAATATCAGTATTGGAAAAAACAAATTGAAAAAATAACTATATTTTCGCTTTCGTGTAGGTTCTTGAATATTGGCCTATAATCATGTGTACCACAGTGGAAATTATCACTATTTTATAATGCATTCTATTTTTCAGGAATTTGGAAAACACCGACTTCCCAGTGTACTCGGCCAATGCCCACTCTGAAATAATCAACTGCATTGATGGGGTTGGTGGTCTAAATATTGGAGAAGGAGCTCCTGAGATTGCCACAGGCAGCCGTGATGGTAATTAAAGCACTGCATGAGTACAAGAAACATAGTGGCAATTAATCTGTACTAATATGGTAAATGATCATTACTCATGAATCGATTTAATTTATCATTTTAAAGGCATGTGTGATATAGAATAAACTAGAAGATATATACAGTAGACACACATCATCTTTCTTTCTTTCTTATTTATTTACTCACTTGTTATCAGATTTTTATCATGTACTAACTCTTGCCTTTTTATGCGAGTGAAACTTATAGATTATCAATGTGTAAATAGGTCAGATGTCAGGCCTGGATCCGGCCCTGTATTCTCCTCTCTCAGAGTCATGCGCTAAAACGGTAGATGTTTCGGCTACTCCTAGTAGCCTTGTTCATTGTGAATAGGTCAAGGCCGTCACATGACCGGGACGTCTTCACAGTGAACAAGGTCGCTAGCCATGCTAGGAGTAGCCAAAATGTCTGTCGTTTCAAAGCATGACTCTGTGAGAGGAGAATACTTCCTCTGGTATATGTCGTTTAGTCTGAAAAGGAGTACATGTTTATGTTTATCTAGGTTGTACATCTTCAACTCGAGCTTTCCAACAACTATACAGTGTTATAAATTTATGAATTAGCTGAAGTAATAAGGTTATGTATTATTTTCTAGGGTAATGATTAATTTAAGGCAGGTATTGTAACCATTTTACCTAAATGCCAGTGCCACAATTAAACAGTTTGTGTACCTGTCAGTCCCTGAAGGTGCCATTAATTGTCTAGATTTTTCTTTTCAAGGAGCTGTGAAGGTGTGGGACCCCAGACAGAACAATGATCCAGTGGCCACGATGGAGCCTGGGGAAGGGGAAACTAAGAGGGACTGCTGGACAGTGGCCTTTGGTAAGGATACAAGAATTGGCTGCATGAATGACTTTGCTCACTTTTTCAGAATCACCGTGTTCCTCTCTCACTTGCTAAATGGTCATTGATGTAATTCGTTACTTTTGAGTGTACCGCTCTCACTTGCTAAATGGGTCATCAACATAGTTCATTGCTTTTACATTTTTACTAACCATGTTACATGTAGTTTTGGCTGTTGTTCACTGGCTGTAGTTACTTTCAGGTCATGCCTACAACACTCACGATCGCTGCCTATGTGCTGGGTATGACAACGGGGATATTAAGCTGTTTGACCTTCGCACAATGTCCTTGAGATGGGAAGCCAATGTGAAAAACGGGGTGAGATCTCTTTTGTTACCTCAAAATGACCAATAGTTTAAGATGTTCGCTGACACTTTTTTATAAACTTACAACATAGTATAAATAGAGCAGTGCAGCCTTTGACTCTGTGTGGTACTTTAGCATACATTGGTCCCTGCATTTTAAGACCACCCCTTCAGCCAGAAAAATATGGTCATAAATTGAAGGTGATCTTAAACTGGAAGGATATTTATATTGAAAATATAGAATTGTTTCACTGATGGCTGGTCTTAAATAGAGGGAATTGTTAAATGGAGGGGTATTTTTTAATCACAGGGACCACTGTACCACTATTATGAGAACACTGTCTTTATTTACCTGATATATGGCTTGTTTGCCGATTCTTACATTTATTAAATTGTTATTACATGTCAACTGTATTAGGGTTTTTTATTATATATATAAATGTGTCTTTTTTAGGTATGTGGCCTAGAATTTGATAGGAAAGACATTCAGATGAATAAGCTTGTGGCAACATGCCTTGAATCCAAGTTTCATGTCTTTGACATGAGGACACAGCATCCTACCAGCGGCTTCGCTTCACTGACAGAAACGGTAAGAGGATTGTGGGGAAGTCTGTACAGAGTTTACTGAGAGTATGCAAAGGCCTACAGATACTACTTCAAGGATAGAGTTAAGATTTGTACACATATTAGTGGGGATAGGGTTAAGGTCTGTCCCGATATTACTGAGGATATACCAGGGTCTGTACAGATATCACTGAGGATAATAGAGTTAAGGTTTGTACACATACTAGTGGGAATAGGGTAAACTGTGTGCAGATATTACTGAAGATATGGCAAAGGGCTGTTAGGATATGCCAAGGTCTGTACAGGCATTACTGGGATAAGGCAAGGTGTAATATGTTGTACAGATATTACTGAATATGGCTAGGTTTGTAAAGATGCTAGTGAGGATAAGGTATGGTTTGTGCAGATTTTACTGAGGATAAGTCTCTACACATTACCGACAGTGAGGATGGGATAAGCCCTGCACAAATATTTCTGAGAATAGTCCTGAGAAATATATTCTGAGAAAGGTCTGTCCAAATATTGCTGACGATGAGTGAAAACAATATTACCAAAGTATTTATTTCTGTTTTATACTTTGTGGATGGTACGTCACCAGAGTTAGCTGGTCATTGTTACTGTATTGTCTGGTACACTTCCAAGGGTTCAGTATTGGCACATAACACTTGAGCAATTCTGAGCCATTTGGAGAGCTTTTGTCACTGAATTTTGCCACAGGCAGTCTATTTGATTAAGGTGACTGAATTGGCTGACCTCTATGGTATTACCGATTATAAATAATGTTTTCTGGTGTGTATACATTGTAGTTTTAACAGCTGTGTTGAAGGTAGCAGTACATATATTATATTTTCCTTGGTAATTTCATGATACGAAGAAAAAAATCTAGTCTTCTATGTTGGCAAGAGATAAATACCGATGGGAGGAGCCAATGACATGAGTCAACTACTTAAGCTTACTTTCTATCTTCATAGGCCCATAAATCAACAGTATGGATAGGACGTCATCTCCCACAAAACCGTGATGTGTTCATGACTTTGGGAGGAAGTGGTTCACTCAACCTGTGGAAATAGTAAGTCCTTATGTTAGTTATAAAATGTATTACAGTAGTCCCTCCATTTTACAACCCCTCTATTTTAAGACCACCCTTGATTATAAGACTGCTTGATTTGGTCCCAAAGGACGTTTTCTGTGTTAAATGACCTTTATTTTAAGACCACGTGCAATATAAGATCACATTCTCTAGGTCCCATGGGTGATCTTAAAATAGCGGGACCACTGTATTGACAGACATCTTTGTAAAACCTTGTGACATTTCAAATTTATTACCAGGTACATATAGAGAAAAAATTGTATCTTGTACATTATACAGACATATTGTGGCATTATAGATCAAGTTTACAGTCCAAAAACATTCACTCCCAAGTTTACAAGTGTTCTGCAAAAGATGACTGCAGTAGGCAAGCACCACTCTACACAGAGCTTTTTTGTTATTATCCAGCAATTATCCGGCCAGTCGAGTGACCAAGGACAAAGATGGGGTCGAGGAAGGTGTAGCTGGAAACGTTTCATTACTCCAGAATGTCACCCTGTCCACTCAGCCAATCTCTGGATTCGACTGGAGTCCAGACAAAATGGGACTATGTGTATGCACGGCGTTCGACCAGACTTTACGGGTTCTCATTGTAACCAAACTAAATATGCTTTAATATCGCAAATGGACGTTGAAACAGTGATACCCTGTGTTGAAGTTCTTTCAGAAGGATGCATGTCATTACAAATGTAGCACTTAGTAGTGTGAGTGTTTTCCATCATTGTTGCATGCGCATAAGTAAACTGGATACCGGTAAATTCACATGTTGACAATTATCAGGGTGGGATACTGTCAGTAGTGCTGCTAAGTGGGAGTGGGCATGGGTGGGGTAAAGGTGGTGAGAAATTATGTTTGAGAAAAGTTCTTGGCCACCTAGGAGTTCTGCAATTCTTCACTGAAATTTAGTCCACCAAACTTAAATATAGCCTGGCAAATGCTTTCAACAGTGGTCATCAAAATATTCTACTGTTCAAGCCAGTCACTTTTAATTCAAATTAATCCATCAGGGAGAATTTACTGGTGGCAGAAGTATTTGGGGAAACATTGCATAGAATTCAGCCTTGTGGCCATTATGTTTAACACTTTAATAATTGCTAAACCTTTGTGAATATAAATTATGGATGCCAATTGTTGATGCCAAAGTTGGCATTCACTTTTTTAAACCAAACTTTCCTGCCAAACATCCACATGTCAATGGTTCTGTTCCTAATAGGTTATTTAAGAAATACTAGTTTGCGTAATAATGTTGCGTGTGTGGCCTTTTGTTGGGTTGCAGTATTCTCTGTATGTACCATTCTGCTCCCTGTAAAATAAATATATTATTCTTGCAGAATAACTGTTCAACAATTCCGTGCTACTCAACTACCCAAGTCACTATTAAGTTAACTAAGGATTCCCCATTAGAAAAAAACACTACAAAGGAATTGTACGTTGTGAAGTCATATGGCAGCTGACTGTATACATTGATAAGGGGACTAAATGTTAAAATGAACATTTCATCTATATACCAACATTTAAACTTATGTAGCATATCTTAACCGAAGAGCCACCAATTAAAATGAAAAGAACCACATGACCCAAGCCAACGTGACACTTAAATCTCACTTTATTGCTCATCGGTACAGCATAGTGAAAATTATGCCCTGTGCAAAGGAGGTAGGTGACTGACTGAATACTACTTCACAGCAATTCAAAACGAATGAAACAGCAATCGCGGCTCTGAATGGTACTGTAGACATGGCTTTAACAGATAGATAGTTTATCTTTAACAATTGGTGATTGCTACTAAGTTTTACAAAATGTAAACCTGGAATCAAGATTTTGGAATGTCAAAAAAAAAAGAAAAAACACAAAAAAAACAAAAGTACATTGATTACCCACAGCAATCGCATAAATGTATAACAAATTCAGGTTGGAGTGCAGATTCCAATGTTATACTATGGCATATTTGAAAGAATTTTTTATTTAAAAAACAAACAAACCACACAAACAAGTACATTGTATCCCAATTCCATAAAGTACTATTAACCTTTTCAGTGGCAAAATGTAGCATATAGTATATAAATACATACATATTAAAACCTGCAGCATAGGCGCTCGGGAATGATGGAACCAAAATACCCAGGTTTGTACTTTTAATAGGAATTGTGACATCAGGCTCAGTAAAAATGCAGAAAACAGAAATACAAATACACTCGGGTTAGCAAAAACGGCAAACAAAATATGAGAAACAAAGGCAGAGGAGTATGAGGCCGATTAATCACAGCAGAATAAGTTTTTGTCCAAATACAGCAGTGAATTTAGTGATCTACTTCACCACTAATTGAAAGAACGAGTACTGTTTTTTTTTTTACAACTTATAACACATTTGAAACCATATTTTCTAAATACTGCATATGCACAAAGTCTGAAATTACATTGTTTATCTGGTATTTATTTAAATGATATGCAAGATCCAGTACACGCATGTAATATTGAGGTGTACATCTATATGGGCTAATATGCCACACATATCCGTAGCCCAAACCCGATGCTTTCGAACAAAGCTTTAGTCAAGTTTTTTTCTAAGGGAAATAAACTACAATGTACATGATATTGCACTGGGGGCTCAGCACATACATTTAGTCTTATTGTGATGCCAAATAAAACGTAACAAATATTATAAACTTATGCCTTTATCCTAATAAATATGTAGATTGCTCAACATGACTTGGAAAATTCCAATACCATTTCTCCTTTCCTTAGGCAACCCTTAAAAGGAGATAGCGCCAAGCTATTTTCGTGCCATGGCTGAAAGATATTGGTGCCTCCTATTGCATTAAACTAGCGTTCCATGAAACTGAGGCTGTACGTCTGGTCAACATACTATATGTTTTGGGTAAATAGTGTATTGGTTGAGCAGGGCCTGCCAGTGCCTGCCTGGGTAAAAAGAGAAACTCTGCCAATTCACTTCATTAAATTGATGTAGAAATAAACCTGGTGGCATATAAAACACCAGCCAATACATAATAAATAGTGCATGAAACGTATATATCACAAAATTGAGTGCTAAAGTAAACTTACAAACAAAATGTAATAAAAGCACCAAACTAAATACAGAATTGACACAAATTGCTGAAAATGGTATACAACAGAATTATCAACAATTGCCAGCAGCTGATTGCCAGTATGTTGACTGCAGGTGAAAAAAACTTGAAAGCAAGTGCACAACAGATGATGGATATATCATTGAGCATATCGTAATGTAGTCGGTAGTCCCCCTCAAATAGGGACACCCATTCTGTCAAATAACAATGTCCTTATTAGAGAGGTGTCCTTTGGTGAAGCAGCATGACATGCATTCTCAGTATTTTTGCCAAGAACATATGTCCTTTCTAGAGGGGTGTCCTCTCTAGAGAGTGTCCTTTAAGAGAGGGACCACTGTACCATTTACATTTTAGATTTTTCAGTTTAAAGGTTTGCCCATTTAAGGTTGTTTTTCATGATTTCACAAAAAAAAAACATTGGTGGACATAGCTGCAAAAGTACCCTCCAACTTTCAACATAGGCCAAGTTAAAATTTAACACACTCGAATATAATTCACCATCCAACCTTGTGCGATGTCTAGTTTTCTGCCATCCTTATCAGTAAAGTGATAGAGAAATAGCTTAAATATATCCATGTAAGACCTATTACATATACATGCACTGTAAAGAATCTCATCTACATCGTTGTACATCGTGCTCCACAATGATAAAATACTGCTCCCTGGATGAATGAGATCAAATGCTACATCTAAATCAGTATGTACCGGTATGCAAAAACTCACAAAATTGACTATAAACTGACTATGCTATTCACATCAACAAGTGTTACCTGGGTGAAAAATAAACAGACAGTCAGTTGCTGTGTAAATACGAGAGGGCATACGGGTTGAAAAAAAAAAAAAATTGTTTAGTTTATTTTTTTGGTAGCATATGATGTAAATATGATTACATTTACATGAATACATGTTATACAAAGTATGGGAAGTGGACTAGAAATATCTCCATGGCTGAGTATGATAAAGAACCTTTAAACTGAAATTATTACACTAAACACCTACATGTACAAATATTTCCACCAAAGAAGGAACCATTATACTAAAGTACTTTGCTCGCATTTTGGGATCTTCTAATATGCAGGCTTCTGAATTACAGCTGTTTTTAGAGTAAAAATGTCTCAAAAATGCATTTTAAGTGGCCAAACATAATGAAGGAAACATTGCACTGCTCTAGTACTTTAGGAAAACCTTATTATAGGTACACGGTGTTGCGTATTCAGTGGAAAATCACAATAGTAAATAAAATTTCAACTTCATTTACAGACTACCTATGTAACCAGCATATCCAAAGAGATTTATTAGCTTGGTTTTAACCCGGTGGTATAAACTGGCTCATATTATTCAATTAAAAAAGACCACACATGAGCCAAGTTTCAACCATTCCCGAAGACTGTTCATAACCATATTTTTGTAAAATATCAGCCCATTCGGACTTTTTCTTGACTGTGATTGGACCGTCAGCTAGAATGCTGTTTTGAGTAATTTTAGTCAAATAACTCAATTATCTGTCCCTGTAGACTGTCCGTATTAAAGTATGTTTCTGTAAAATATCAGCCCAGTCAGATGTTTCTTTCCTCATGCCTGCTCTTACTGGGAGTATTGAGTAAATTTTGCTCCAAAAATGCCCATAACTCCGTGAAATATGGCTGCATGTGAAATATGTTATAACGACAGCTGAAGAGTGTCAATATGCATGTTTGTGTTTAAATCACACCTAAATCTGGTGTTTCCTTCTCTATATTGGAGGATGGGCCACTGAAAGACTAGAAAATGCGACGGAAACAAAAAACAAACTAAAAAAAAAAAAAGGTTGGTAACCCCATAGGGGGATCCCATCGGAGGACGGGTGCCCCAATAAACATATGTGTAAACATGATCGGAGATCCCGCAGGTCTCTGTAAATTATGTTCGTAATCACACAGTAAGAAACTTTATGTGTTGCAGAATCTGTTGAAAGTTTTTCTTCAAGATTATACATGTACACGTATCTATATTAGAAAGTACATTTGTATATTGAATAAAAACTAACTTTTAACATGTTTAACATTTACACATCCCTTCATGCAGAAATGAAAATATTACAATTAAATTTTAAAATTATGCCACATAAATCTGTAAGAAAAGCTGAACTTACATGAAGTAAACATCACTCACACATAAATTGTTTGGTATTAATGCACACAAACCTCATCCAATGCCTTAATTATTGAAAATAATAGTCTATGAAGCAACAGAGAAAGATAAAAGTGTTCAGCATTGTGCTCGGAAGAGATGCAATAACATTTCATAATCACTCAACTTGTGAGTGTACACTTGTAATATAAAATTTGTGTACCCTAGAAAGTATGCACATTTACTGGTGTAATATATACATTAGTTTCCCGAACATCTTCCTCCAGAGAATTTCTATTACATGAACTACTTTTTTTCGGGAAATCAAGAAAGTTTATAATCTTGAACAGTTGTCAATAATTTAAAATACAATTTAAGTCTGTCAAAAGCCTTTTTTGCAATAGAAGCCTTTACTGATCTTTGAAGCCTTCAAAATCAAATAAGTAGCCTAAAAAAATATACATATATATGTACTCACAATAACTCACAATAATGGCCCATTTACACCGGATACCCACTGATCAATTCAAACATAAGGATACAACTAAAATACAACTCGTAATTGTAAATGCAACCATACATGAGCGAATAAAAGACGCTATCAAATAAAAGTGATAACATGCAAAATGTGATACCAGTAGGAATATTTTACATCAAGAGAGAAGGTGTGTAAAATAATTATAATTATTTAATAATACACAGTATACAATCTCATTATTTTAATGTTCAGTGAAAGCATCGTACACTGGACCAAATTTGATTTACTGGCAATACCTGGCTATCTGACCACTTACCGGTATGTTTCACCATGCACCCTACAACACCATGTATTGTAACCCTACTACTACTATTGTAACCCTACAATACCATGTATTGTAACCCTACAATACCATGTATTGTAACCCTACTACTACTATTGTAACCCTATAATACCATGTATTGTAACCCTACAATACATGCCTACAATACCATGTATTGTATAGTACACAGTTAATACTGGTACACAGACTGGGATGCACAAAATGCCCACAATTTACTTACATGTACATCAATGTAGTACCACAGGTGCTATAGTCGAAGCACGCAAAGACATCCATGCTTGTCACTTTTAACAATTGCTAAATAACTCAATTCATCACCAATCTACACAATGTTATGAGTGTTTCCTGGAAGACTCTTGACACAAGTCTGTACAAACCAGTCTTTTTCAATCCACACCTTCCAAAGTTGAAACAGCTGCTCTGCAGGAAATTACCAGTGTGCATTTAAAGGGTACCTGTGGCAGCTGTAAAATGGCTCATAAAAATTATAAATATGCATAAATAAAGTTATCGCACACGGGAGGGCATTGTAATTTTATCAATGTCGCTTGGATTTGTCAAAAAGCGCAAGGAAAAGCCATACGTGCGGGAAGCCCTGGAGGCGAATTGGATATGACATCAAAATCGTTTACAGGTAGTTCGTTTTCCCTGTGGTTTTGCCCAGGTAGACATCGTTCTGTTTACTGTAACAGAATGGATTGTTTTTCAGAAAAAGAAGGGGTTTGGGTGAATGTGTCTGTGAATGTGAACAAGAAAGATCTTAGGATTCAATCTTTTTTGTGGGACTGACAAAGATTATTCAATTTTGTCAGATCCAGGACTGGAAAATCCCGTGGTACACTCACAACAGGGACTCCCAGCAATTAATGGCCGTGTTAGCCTGCTGCAACTGTGCCATTTCATTGACTTTTACTGTTCCAAGGAACACAATTTAGCATTACAAATCATGACTGGAACCAGCATCCAGTGTATCATCATGGAATCCGAGCTAGAACGTTACACGTATAAATATTTATTTCAAGAACACATCTGTTCCTGAACGCAACCTGATTTGAGGGTGATATAAACTGGAAAAGTATAAGTCCACAGTCTTGGTGCATATTTGAATATATAGCAGTATCTGTAATGGTGACTGGGCTTTGTACATGAAGCTGTGTGTGTGTGTGTGTGTGTACATGCAACACCAGTGTTAGCAAAGTCGAAACTTCAAAGTCCAGACAACATAACTTTGCAAGAACAAAAGGTAAATTAAAGCCCCTGAAACTACCAACATGTATAATGGACAATTATGGAAGGCTTCAGATTGGCAAATGTAAAGTCTTGCCAACAATGCAAAGTGTTTGAAGACAACATCCAATGCTTTCTGATGACCATTCCAAAAGTTTGTTTCAACCAGCAATGTGAATAACCTATAAAACACATGCATGCAAGCATATAAAATTTTATAACAAGAGGCCCAGGGGCCTTGATGCTCTGCTTGAACTGAAGACCCAGTACACAGGAATGTTTTAGATAGAATATGTTGTCTTAGGTACTAGATGCCAACTTCTGGTTGCAGTATTCCAAGTTCTAACAGGCATTTAGATTTACGATCATGGTAACCAATGTCCTCATAAAGTTTGGATGGGCTTCAATGAAAATTGTGGGAGAAATAGCACTTTGAAATTACCAGCTGCATGTGGTCCTGTGTTAAGAAAAATTTCAAAATGCCATAATTTTTGGCAGATCACCCAAAACAAAGTAATAGCCTGCATTGCTCTATGATTAGGATACATTGTACAAAGTTGGGATGAAATCGGATTAAAATTAGAAGAGCAGTTTTAATAATTGTAAAATTGGACCGAATGGCCCCAAACCAAACTCAAGTACCATATGAATGTGGACTGTAGTACCTGAGACCCAAATTTTTGTCCGTTTCACTCTACAATCAGCCGTTTTCGAGATATTCCAGATTTTAGGTTTCCCCATTGACCCCTATGTTAAAATTTTAAAGTCCCATAATTTTGTTAAACTTGGCCAATTGTCAAGAAGAGTAATAGCCTACATTCTCCTATGGTAAGCAATGTCCTCATAAAAAGTTTGGATGGAATCTGAAGAAAACTGTTGGAGAAGCAGCGTTTCGAAATTTCCAGCTCCATATATGGTCTTGTGTTAACAAAAATTTCAAAGTGCCATTATTTTGGCAATTTTTGGCAGATCGGCAAAAAAAGTAATAGCCTATATAAGCCCCTGATTATGATACTTTGTATGAAGTTTGGTTGAGATCTAATGAAAACTGTTGAAGGAGTACCGTTTCGAAAATCGTAGAATCATAAATTTTGCAAAGTGCACCGAGTGACTCCAAACCAAATTCAAGGAATCGGGCATCAAAAGTACCCTACATATGTGCACTGTAATACACGGTACCGAGTCCCACATTTTCGTCCGTTTCGCTCTACGATTAGCCGTTTTCGAGATATTTAACATTTTAGGTTTTCCCATTGACTCCCATGTTGAAATTTCAAAGTGCCACAAAATTTTTAAAACGTGGCCAACCACAGTAGCTAATGTCCTCATAAAGTTTGCTTGACATCAGATGAAAACTGTAGGAGGAGAAGCGTTTTGAA
>JAAUYG010051788.1_pt1 | contig 12104 bp, 7 predicted proteins | sample 7278091 | NCBI WGS metagenome assembly JAAUYG01 (sample SAMN14350201, study PRJNA611818) | marine sediment metagenome | isolation source: surface marine sediment (0.6m) | place: French Polynesia: Moorea | collected 2018-08
AGGATTTCGTGACCACTGCACATCCCATACACAATCAAATTCTGCTACACATACAGAATTATGAGTAATGTTCGATGCCATACCGTCGACTTGCCAACCTAAATGCCGAAAGTAACGTGTAAAAGGTGTCAAGAAAGCTTCCATTGTTTCGGGTATTGTTGTCACCGTTAATATCTTATAAGCCATTATTTTTTGCTAATCCAGTTTTGATAATAGAGTAATTACCTCTTTTTGAAAGTTAAAATTCTTTTTGCTTATATCTCGATCAAGAGGTCTTCAACCCAATTAAACAATTATTAATTATCAATTAATGATTGATAAAGATGTTCGTATTGAGTGATAATTGCATCTAAAGAATAAAGCTCAATAACTTTTTGGCGTGCTGTTTTACCTAAGGCTTTTCTACCCGACTCGCCAAGTAAAATCAACTCTTTGCAACCATCAGCCAAAGCTTGAGGATTTTGAGGGGGGACAACTTTTCCTGTCTCACCCACAATTGCAGCAGAATCTCCCACATCAGTCACTACGCAAGGTACTTCACAAGCCATAGCTTCTCCAATTACATTCGGAAAAGCCTCTCCAAAATAAGAAGAAGAGATGGCTAGATCTAAAGCAGAAGTCAAGCGAGATACATCTTTTCTTTCTCCTAATAAATGAATGCGATCGCTTATGTCTAGTTCTTCAATTACTTGACTCAAATTGGGATTATTTTGAGCGACATTAGTACCAGCCAACACAAAATGTAATTCGGGAAAATCTTGGAGTAATATTGCTGCTGCGCGCAAAAAGCTCTCGTGATCTTTCATCGGATGATAGCGACAAATGCGACCAATCAGAAAAGTTTTCTCTGGTAAACCTAGTTCCTGTCTGAGACTAAGACGATTTTCGGCAGATGATTGGAACAGATTGATATCGAAGCCATTGGGAATGACGATAGTTTTAGCCGATTCATAGCCGATTTTTTGGTGTTGAGTCGCACCTATTTGAGAATTGTAAATCACCCGATTAGGCAAATTTGAGAGTTTACTCAATAGCCTGATAATTAAGGCGGTGCTTTTCTTCTCATAATCTAAAGAGTAGAGAGAATGACGAATATTCCACACCACTGGTGCAGATTTTAAGGTGAAAAATCTAGCTAACTGAGCCGCCAAATTGGCATGATACATCCACCCCTGAATGATATCTGGTTTTTCTTTTCTGGCTATGTTAATTAGCTGAATTAGCTTACTAAATTTAGGTTTACCTGGATCGAGATCTAAGGTGTAAACAGGAATGTCCCAAGCAGCAATTTGATTACCAAAGCTACCTTTATCCATCAAAGAAAGTACAACTGGTTCAAATTTAGTTCGATCTATGCCAGACAAAAGTTTATAGAGCATCATTTCTGCTCCACCTGTACTTAATCCTGTAGTAATAAATAAAATCTTAGTCATCTTTTTAAACTGCTTAATTATTGAATAAAGGAAATTAATAAATGTTGTTAGGTCTTGATAGTTATTCGAGTATTTTTAAGCTTCTTTTTGCTGACTTTTAAAAACAGATATTTTGACTCCAAACATCAGCAATAAGATTAACGAAGCTAAAATCCAAAAATTTGCTTGTAAAAAAATTTCTGGATCGCCAGAAGCAAAAAAATCTGACCAAGCCTGAGCCATTGCTACATAAATAAAAGGTATCCAGCAAATTTTGTATAAATGACGTTGCAAAATAGTATGTAAATAACGGCCGAACCAGCCAAACGAGAAACTAAAAATTACTACTCCCACCCACGACCAACTGTAAACGCAAGAAGCAATGAAACCAGCAGGAATTTTATACTCATTATGTCCGAGCAAATATTGGGTGTTATTAGTAGAAACTGATGGAGGAATATTAACTTCAATCAGGCGATCTGGTAAATAAGAGCCAATTCCATAGAGCCAATCACTTAACAAGCGAAGTGGATAATGTTCGCTAAAGGCTGCATAGGAAGATACAAATCCATAACTAAAAACTTGGATTAAACTCGCCAAAAAGCTGCTCTCGCTTTCAGTTTCTCCCGCTGCTTCTTGAAATCGACTGACTACTTCAATATATCCGCCTTCTGAAGCTCCTGAAAGACTATAAAATAAAATTTTTCCGTAAACGATAAATAAAACAATGGCAATTAATGTAGGAATAAGAAGTGGCAGAGCTAATTTTCTTTTATATAGTAAATACGCCAAATAAAAATTGATTAAAGCTAAAACCATTGTTGCTCTTGCACTCACCATAAAAGCTGCTATTAGAGAGCTGGCAAACGCTAAAATAAATAATAGCCACACCAAAAATTTTCTCTTTTGATTTTTTTTAATAAACAGTAAGCTAGCTATTAAATAAGTGGCAAAAAAACTAAAGTATAGTAATCTAACAAAAAAACCTAGAGCTTGCCCTTCTACAGCACCAGAGCGAATAAAATTAGCGTTAGTAATGGCTTGTACTATTCCCCCATATTGGGTGCTGTAAATATATATGGAAATCCAGCCCAGCAATAAAATTATGATAGTAATTAGCCAGATAACTGATTCCGATCTGCTAGTTATAGTAACTCTACTGCCATATTTTTGTGCCGAAGGAGAATAGTAGCCAAATATAATTAAAAAATAAGTCAGAAATATAGCTAAAGGTACTTGCCAATTGTACTGTACAATATAATCTGTTAACCCAATCATTGCTGAATCAAAAGTCTGGTGACTATCCGAATTGAAATTGGTAAGAAAATATCCTGGCAAGGGATAAAGTAAGATAAAAAATAAATGAAATAAGCTTAAAAAATCAAACTTAGTATCTTTTTTTCTGCTAAATTCAAAGATAATAATAAATATTATTAATCCTAAATAGGCTATTGGTAACACTGTTTATTTCTCCTTGTTTATCCTTGATGTTTAATTTTTTTCACGAACAAACTTTCTCTATTAACTGCAAATATTCAGTAACAGAACGTTCTACGGCAAAATCTTGCGATCGCTTGACTAAAAATTCGGTTTCTGGAGATTTATCTAAAACTTGAATCATGGCTGCGGCTAATGCTGCTGAATCCCCTATTGGTACTAGATGACCATATTTACCTTGAGCCAATATTTCTAGAGGACCACTAGGACAATCTGTAGCAACGACAGGACAACCACAGGCTAGAGCTTCAATTAAAACCGTGGGTAATCCCTCCCAACGAGAAGACAAGACAAAGGCACTGGCGGCTTTGAAGTAAGGATAGGGATTATTAACGAATCCAGGTAAAGATACAGATTCGGCGATGCCCAAATTTTGTGCTAAAGCCTCTAACTCCTGTCTCAACTCACCTTCCCCTAAAATTATGAGGCGTGCATCTAGCTGTTGGTTAACAGTGGCAAACCCCCGCAATAAAGTGGCAAAGTCTTTTTGTGCAGTTAATCTACCGATGGACAAAAAGACTGGTGGCGATCCTGGCTGTAACCAAGGCTCATTTAAAGGTTCGTTCGCTTGGGCTAGTAGTCGACGATCGACGATGGGATTATAAATCGTTTGTACGCTTTTTTCGGCTAAACCCAAGCCAATTTCTAAATCCCTGGCTGCTGCTTGAGAAACGGTAACAACGGCATCGGCGTGGCGATATAACCATTTCATCATTGGTTTAATTAAATTAGCCCGCCAGAGAGTAGAGCGAGCCGCTGACAATGTGTTGTGCTGGACGACTACTATGGGGGTGTTTGTACCCGATAAATAATTAGCAACTAAAGCGATAACATTAGCATGACCCAAGTGAGAGATTAAGACTCGCGGTCTGTTGGTACGCAGATATCGAACCAAAGGTAATATAGATTTAATAATACGTCCAGCTTTTAAATCTACTATGTTGACAGTTTGGGGTACTCTGTCAAAATAAGGTCCTTCAGCAGATGCTAAAACCAAATCTAGGGGTAAGTCTTTGGCAGTCATCCCTTCTAAAAGATTGAGAACTACCCTTTCTGCCCCCCCTCCGTACATTGCAGGTATAAAAAAAGCGATCGCTCTATTCATAATTAAACTACTGTAGATTTACTCTTGGCAGTGGCAGTTAGCAAGTCTTCCCATTGGCTAACAATGGTGTCGAGTTCAAATCGTTTTAAGGATTTGCGGGCTGTTGCAGCCAGTTCCATTCTCCGCGCTGGATCGGACATTAATTTAGTCATAGCTTTAGCTAAACTGTCTCGATCGCGATTGGGGACTAAAATTCCGTTTTCCTCGTTAGTGATAATTTCTCCTGGTCCACTAGGACAGTCAGTAGAGATTACGGGCAAGTCACAAGCCATAGCTTCGATGATGACATTGCCAAAACCTTCGTAGCGGGAAGACAAAACAAATAAATGACATCGTTTTAAAATAGGGAAAGGATTACTAATCAAACCAGGCATTATCAAACGATCTTTCAACCCTAAGCGATCTCTTTGTGCTTCTAATTTCTGTCGCTGTTCTCCCTCTCCTAAAATCAGTAATTGCCAATCTGAATGTCGCAGAGCAATACTAGCAAAAGCATCTAACAAGAGGTCGAAGCCCTTTTGCTCCGTTAGCCGACCCATCGCTACTACTGTTTTTTGCTCTGGGTCATATTTTTCTGGTAGTTCTGTATTCGTTGAGGATTCTGCGACCACTGCCAAAGGATTGTAAATTACCGTTCGGCGATCGCTCTTTAACCAGTCCCAGTTGTTGTCTACTCCCTGACTACAGCTAATTACCTGGCTAGCAGAGGGATAAACCAAACGTCTCAGCCAACTCCAAGGGCGACCGATGTCATTTTGAGTTGGGTCGTTTTGTTCGCTGACTAAAATGGGGTATTTACTACCCCAGCAGGCTATTAAAGTCAGAATATTGGTTTTATCTAAAAAAGAAATGACTAAATCTGGTTGTAAAGAATCGATTGCCTGTCTAAGGTATCGCCAACGATGGAGGTTATTTTTAGCTGCTTGAATTAAATTAGAAGATTCTCCAGCAACCTTTAAAGCAATTCTGTTAATGGTTTCTGGTAATTGATAAAAGTCAAGTTCTTGACCAAATAGTGTGACCAAACTTACTTGATGTTTTCTAGCTATTAAGCCTTCTGCTAACAAGATTGCGGCTCTTTGTGCGCCTCCTCCAGTCAGAGAATCAATAATGAGCGTAATTTTCATGAATTAATTTAATGAGTTAATTTAATATTTTATTTATTTATTATTATTTTTTCTTTTAATTTTTTACGAGTAAAAATAAAAGTAAAGCTGAAAGAAAAAATATAAACCAAACTAGTAGATAAGGCAATACCTTGAATGCCTATGATTTTTACGAATATATAGTTCATGACTATATTAAGAGTTAAATTGACCGCAGAAAGCCAGAATAAAATTTGATTTTTATTTAAAGAATTAATTAATCTTACCACTAAAATATTTGCTAAATAAAAAGGTATTTGTAAAGCATAAAGTTGTTGAATAGTAGCAACTACCTGAGTATCGGCAGCACTAAAAGAACCTCTTTCAAACATTAGTTTTACTATTGGCTCAGAAAAGATAATAAAACCTATTGATAAAGGAATTGTAACCGCAAAAATTAAACCCAAATATTTGCGTAAAGTAACCTGTAAATCTTGCCAATTATCGGCAGCAATCATTTTAGAAAAGTAAGGAATTACTGCCGTCCCCAAAGCTGTGGTCATGAGGCTAATGGGAGAAGCAATTAATCTATTACTATAGTTAAGAGCAGCCACACTTCCAGGAGATAACATTGCTGCCATCGATTGATCGATGGGCATAGCACTGCAAATTAACAATGCACCCGCTACCGTAGGTATATATTGACCGATTACCTGGCGCAAATTAGAGTCAAACCCAGACCATCTAGGGCGTAGAGGAATTTTTTGTCGTCGCAATACCGAGCCTAAAAGAACTAACTCCAAGAATGTTCCTAAAACTAAACCAATAGCAAGGGCAAAAACCCCCCAACTCGGAACAAATAAGAGCAGTAAGATACTAATTCCAGGAATAATAACTGGTGCAACCGCAGCCAAGGCAAACTTTTCCCCAGCATTCAAAACTGCACCCCAGATCGTTCTGATGCCACTCAGACAAATAATGGGAGTAATCAACCATAGTAAATTGCGTGTGAAATCTAATTTATCTGGAGAAAACCCTGGAGCGATCGCTTTAAGATATAGACTAGCAGTTCCAGCGATGATGCAGGTTGCTAAAATCAATAATGTTGTGCTGCAAACTGTGGCACTAGCCAAAAGTTTATGTGCCGCTGGTGTGCCTTCTCTATCTCTGACGCGAATATAGGTAGGAATTAATGCTGCATTCAGAGATTCAGCAATGACGTTAACTGCAAAACTAGGAATGATCAGGGCGATTAAAAATGCATCCAATTGTTGGTTGGTCCCAAATCGCCAAGCAACGACAATTTCTTTGGCAATTGCCGCAAGTTTAACTCCAGCCGTAAACACGGCTACGGTGAATACAGCGCTAAAAATTTGACGATTAATTGAACCTGTGGTTAATTTCTGCCAATAACTCAGCCAAGATTTATTCATATTTATTTTCCTCTCTGGCGTAAGCGAAAAGAATTTTTCTTGGGTTTGCTATCCTGATTTTGTCTAGAAATAACTGCTATATGTTTGAGGTGGTTATAGCCAGTGTTTGACTCCCAGATGTCTCGATTGGCCAAACGAATCGAATATTCTGGACGATTATATAACTGAGGATGAGGGTCTGGTAAATTTAAGAGAATTTGGTAATTACCTTGAGAGATATCTGGGGGCAAATTTGCTTTTATTTGAACGACATTTTCAGTATTTGGGTGCCAAAATCGAGGATTTTCCGCAGTCACCAAGTAGTACTCTTTGCCTGTTTGTTGGTGGCGCAAGATAACTTCTAATTGACGAGGATTATAAATGTTTCCCCAGCCATCATTGGCGATTGTAAATTGCAAGTCAATTTTTCCCCGGGCGATCGCCTCTTGGTTTAAACTAGATTCAATCAGGCGTAAGCGATACCCTAGACGGCGGCTAATTTCTGAGAGACATCCCTGTTTTTGCCAATCCTGAAAAATGATGTTTAAATCTTCTTCTGGAGGATAGTAATTTAAGGCACTCCAGCGCATCTGTGCTAATTCTGCCAAGGCGTTAGGGCAGTCTGTCTGCGGTGGATTATGATTGCATAACTCACCACCTTGAACCACAAATAAATTGTCTTGTTGGAGAAATGCCTTTTGTCGAGCAATTTCTTCGGGGTCAGTAGTACTGTAGGTACCTCGGTCATCAATACTAGCTAGAAAACAGTCATTATGCGCTCCTATCCTCGCTTTTTTTCTCCTGTTGAATACTGCTGAAGATTGTAAAGGGAAAGGATCTTTGAAAGCCTCTCGTTTGTGATGAGTATATCTTATAGCCACCATGCGTTCGGGAGGTAAAATCGACAATAATTTAAGTAGTATACTTTTTCTAGCTTGGGGGTCTTCTCCCAAACCGTGAGTTGATTTATTCCATTCACCCCAAGCACCAATAAAGCCCGCTTCCATAAAGGCGATAACATCATAGTTATTTTCTAAAACAGGTTTTAACTGTTCTTGATGAGCTAAAATTCTCTCTTTTGTCGCGTCAGGACCTCCCCCCAACCAATTGTATGAAAATCGAAGGATTACTTTTACTCCAGCTTTTCTGGCGGCCGCCAAATCTGCTGTTACTTTTTCTAGAAAAGACGAAGATAAAGGGGTGTTTCTAAATTCTGCAATAAGATAAATACGTCTGATCAGAGTTATATTTTTTTTGTTTAACTTCTGTAATTCCGAGACTTTTAACGGAGGACGAGGATCATTTTGATTAGGGGAATATTGGATAAAAAGCCCTCGTTCTGGATTAGTAAAATCTCGATTACTGGGCTTATAGTAAACAGTTTTCTCCTTGTTGTCTGACTGAGCAAAATCTGTAAATATAACAGAGATGAATATTGTTGAGTAGATCAATAATATATTAAACTGAATGAATTTTAGAATATTTTTTTTCATTTTTAGTAGGTTGCTATGTAAACTTTTGGCTTTTAAAAGGTCGCCTGAAAAGTAAATTTTGTCATTTATAATTTTAACAAATACTTGTCTAACTAATTGTAATCATAGTTATTATATATAAATTTACTTAAATATAGTTATAGAGACTTTTTAGATATTTTTTTAGACATAATAAACTTACTAAGTTTAAGATATTAATACTACTCCAAAATAAATGATATGATAGCTGATTATCAAAGGAGAGTACAGTTAAAATCAGCAACATTTTATTCAACAATCAGCTTTATTAAATCCAATTATTTAAAACTTGTTGATTAATTAATTTTTCTAAATTTTATAATATAAGATTTACTTGTTAATGGTTTAAAAAAAAGAGAAATATAGTGATATATTCAGTATTCTTTGCGTCACAATAATATTAATCATAATTAGACTGATTATAGTTACTATTACTACACCGTTAATGCTCTATTGAGGAATCAACAGAGCATTAAAAATAATGTTTAACCTGGCGATCGCTATGGGTAAAAGCAAATTTGATTTTAATTACCTTTTTTGAACATAGCTTGACTATTGCCTTTCATTAATTTTTTTATACCTTCGGTATTTAAAGGTTGAGAGAGAAAATAGCCTTGTCCATAGTCACAAGCAATTTCTTTGACTTTATTTAATTGAGGTATATTTTCAATTCCTGTTGCTGTTATTTCTAGCCCATAATTCTCAAGATCGAGCACAATATCCTGGAAAACGTCCCAAGTTGGCTGATCCTTATCAAGACGACTTATCAAATGACGGTCTATCTTGACTCGTTCAAATTCTCTGTAAAGCAGGTTGGGTTGAACACGACCATAAATAGAAGCTACCTTACCAAAGTTATCAATCTGTAGTCGAATACCTAACTGTTTCAATTGATATAAAACACTCATTGCTGTGCGAGGATTTTCGCAAATTAGATATTCTGGTATCTCCAAAGATAGAAGTTGAGGATTAAGCTGGTGTTTTTCTAGATTGTACTTTAAGTGCTTGACTAAACTTGTTTGAAGAAGTTGTTGACTGGGAAGGTTAACACTGATAGCAACATCTGAATTAAAACTAGCTTGTTGTTGCCAACTTTTTAACTGCATACATACAGCTTCAACAATCCAACGTTGTATGGGTACAAGTATCCCAAATTCTTCCGCCGCCGCCATAAATTTCTGAGGTACGATCAATCCTAATTGAGGATGATTCCAGCGCAATAAAGCTTCAAATTCTTTGATCTCACCAGTTTTTAAGCTCATAACTGGTTGATAATCCAGACTGAACTCTTCGTTCTCCAAAGCGAGCCTTAATCCTCGTTCTAATTCTCCCATTGTCAAACGAGTTAGTGAGTTAGCAGTCCGTAATTTGAACTGAGAATTTAATTCTGCATTTAAGCCAACTGTAACGGGGTTAAGGTCGCAGGTTTCGCTGATGATTTTTTCTAAGCTTCTTTGGGCCTGCTCAACATCAATTTGTTGATATTTGGAAGTGTATCCCACCACTAATCGATCTAATAAAAATACAATTAGATTGATGTCGTTCTTTTCTGCTGCTTTAGATAATATATTGATAGTTATATCTAGGTTTTGAGGGATAATTTGACTAGCATTTTTGACTACTAATACCTTGTCATGAGCAGTAGATTCATATTCTTCTCCAGCGACTAATAACTCTTCGTATAGTTTTTCTCCTGGTCGTAATCCCGTAAAGACAATTTCAATATCTTTACCTACTTCGTATCCAGAAAGACGAATTAAATCTTTAGCCAAGTCCACAATTTTGACTGGTTGACCCATGTTCAGCATAAAAATTTGACCCTGGCTATTTTGACTACTGAGAACAGAAGCTTGTAAGACTAATTGAACTGCTTCAGGAATAGTCATGAAATAGCGGCAAATTTCGGGATGAGTAATTGTTACAGGGCCTCCCTTAGTAATTTGTTTTTTGAAAGTAGGTACTACGCTGCCCCGACTGCCCAAAACATTACCAAAACGAACTACAGTGTAGGGTCTACCGCTAGTTTTAGCGGCTTTTAAAACTAACATTTCGGCAGTACGTTTACTCGCTCCCATAACGTTAGTAGGGTTGACTGCTTTGTCTGTAGAGATCATGACAAAGTTGTTGACATTATATTTGATGGCAAAATCTAGCAAATTTTTTGTGCCTAAAACATTATTGGTAATTGCTTCTGGAGGATTTAACTCCATCAGAGGGACGTGTTTGTGAGCTGCTGCATGAAAAACAATATCTGGCTGATAGATACGAAAGGCATCTTCTAGCCGAGACTTGATTCTTAAATCGGCAATAAAAGGAGTTAACTCGGTTAACTGTTTGTTGGGTTTTTCTTCCTGTTTCAATATCTGTAAGACTTGTCCTAATTCTTGTTGAATATTAAATACAGAGTTTTCACCATGTCCTAACAAAATTATCTGAGACGGGCGACAGCGAAAAATTTGACGACATAGTTCACTACCAATTGAGCCTCCAGCACCACTAATTAGAACTTTTTTTCCTGCTAGGAGTTGAAAAACGCTTTGAGCATCGGTGTGGATTGGTTCACGTCGCAACAAGTCTTCGATCTTAACTTCCCTTAGGATATTAGCTTGATTGCTATTGCTAAGAATTTCATGGGTAGAGGGCATCGTGTTGACCTTGATCCCGATCGCCTGACAAATATCCACAATTTCGCGGATTATTTTTCCTGAGGTAGTGGGCATGGCAATTACTACCTGACGAATATTATGAGAAGCAATAATTTCAGGAATTTGGTAGCGGTTACCCAACACAGACAACCCCCTGATATTAAGACCTAATTTCTTAGGATCATCATCAATAAAGGCAACGGGATTAAAACCTAATTTAGGATTGCGCCGCATCTCTTGAAGGATTGATACTCCCGCATCCCCTGCTCCCACAATCAACACGCGATCGCGTCGATAAAAGTTTTTTTTCTGCTGACTAGCTCTTTCTGAGGCCCTAATACTAAAGCGAATTCCCCCAACTAGAACGAAAGTGAGAATACCATCCAAAAAAGGTAAAGAACGAGGAACTAAATATTGCTCTACTCCCGCCACATATTCTAAAACGCTCAGCAGTATCGTCTCTAATATCATTGCTGTTGTGGTTAGAGCCGCAATTTCAATCAATTCGTCAATGCTGGCATATTTCCAATATCGCTTATAAAATCCGCCCAGGGTAAAGATAACTAATTTAATCAGCGAAAAAATGATCGTAGCAACAATTAGACCACTGCGATATTCTTGCAGTGCAACAAAATTGTCAAGGCGTAAAATAATCCCCAATAAAGGAGTTAGAGAGAAAATAATCGCATCTAAAATCAAAAAATGACGATTATTAAGATTAAGTAATTTTTGATCTAGCTTGATAAAATTCTTACGCAGCTTTTTGAGCCTCATTTTTATTCCTTATTAAGCTTTTATTATGGTTTTTTTTGGTTTTAAAAGCCTTGACTGCCTAATATAACTAGTTATGAAATAAACAAAAAACTTAAACAAATTCACTTAAGCTATATCTCAGTAAATTTACTGATAAGTTTAATTAGATTAAAAATGTAGATACTCCCGTAGTCATAACTGCTGATATTTATCAGACAAGATATTTGATTTCGGCAATAACAATCATAATACTAATAGTGCTTTTATAAGTATGTATTCGTAGAGACGATTAATAGTTATTGATAATTATTTTGGGTAATTTCTTAATTTTGCCCCAACCGTAATCATTGGCTTAAGCGTATTTATGCTTGATTCACACGAACTTACAGCCAATGATTAAGAATACTTAAAATTGTCATCTTTACAATTTAGACATAAATATAAATTTTTGATATAGTGACTTTTAAGTAATAAAAAGTATTAAATGTTTGGTGTGAATTAAATTTTAGCTTCCTCCACAATTCGCCCAGTATTCTGTGCAATAGCACGAATGTTTGGATGAATTGTGGGCTGGCGGTTGATGTTTAACGCTTAATTTGATATTCAGGACGCTGGGGAATGGAAACTGCCTGCTGAATGCGTACTGCCAGGGATGCGCGAACTTGTTCGAGATCTAGGTAAGTG
>JAAUYG010049481.1_pt1 | contig 12103 bp, 11 predicted proteins | sample 7278091 | NCBI WGS metagenome assembly JAAUYG01 (sample SAMN14350201, study PRJNA611818) | marine sediment metagenome | isolation source: surface marine sediment (0.6m) | place: French Polynesia: Moorea | collected 2018-08
GCTACTGTTACTACTACTACTGCTACTACTACTGCTGCTACTGTTACTACTACTACTACTACTACTACTACTGCTACTACTACTACTACTACTACTACTACTACTACTACTACTACTACTACTACTACTACTACTACTAGAATCAGTGCAAAGGGAAACAAATATGTCGGACATAATCGGCATCTTCTAAAATGTCAATATGGTAGCAATGCTTACCTTAGTTGAGCTGTTCATACGCTGCTTGGTATGTTCCTAAACATACTAACTTCTCTACGTTGTGTATTCAGTCCACCCAGGTCACTGTTATAAAACTCACAAACTAAGATCACACTACCAAGCAGTCGTTACTGCTGTATATGAGGAGTAAGGAACAGTAGCTAACGGTGTGGCTGATTTGAAAGTCACAAAATTCAGGTACAAGGCGGATGTAGGGCGGGTTTGAAAAGCCAAACCGTGTCAATGGTTGCGCTTCGCTGCTGACTGGTAGGTTGGGGTTACATGGCTAAGCCCCGTGTATTCTAGCAGAAGAAGGCAAAAATTTAATAAGTTGATGTGAGCTGGTTGAGGTAAAAGTTTTCAAAATGTTCATGCATTTAGACGTGTAGTGAGAGATGACACCAGTCATGTAAGGTGCAACATCTTAAGCAACTGTCCCCATATTTATATTCGTTATGAATTGGGGCAACCTTATAGGGATGTACATAGTGGTATTCTAAACCTATTGTTACACTTTCAATTTCGCATCGGGCAGAAATATTCGAAACATCGGCCACTAAATCAACTACTCCCGCGTAGTACTATTGCTATGATGGCTCTGTCGTCTTAAAACTAAGTAGAAACTGTTTTCAGGATTTAGTAGTAAACCGCTAAACACATAAGATGTTGACGGTTCAGATTTAAATTTGTGATATTAGATCTGTGGAACGAACAGGATGTTATCTGGGCTGAATTTGGTTGTTATCTGTTCTTTCACACATATTATCTCATTCCATTTCTTGCTTCTATCACTTTGTCTTTGACGTCACAGGAATGCATATATTGGTTGTCTCAAAATCATATGAGGTCACAGTTCTATCATGGGATCTAAAGTATTTATAAAGTTGTAACATAGGAGGTATTCACTATAGTTTAGGGCTTTGATATTCATGTAATCAAAATGTTATTGAAGATGGACTGCACTTTTTATGTACATGTTATAACCGTCGCCATACTATGTATGTCCGCAGATAAGTCCAAACCAGGCTTTGAGTGAATGTCAATTGACCAGAAGTTTGTTTATGTAATTTAATTTGAATGGAATAGAAGTCGGTTGAACAGTTTTTAGAATATGTTTTATGAGCGTAAAAGAATTTTGTACAATGTGGCCTAGGTAAAGAGAATCCGTATTACACTTTTTAACTTAATATTTTCCAGCCCGCTATGCTCTGGTATGTGCTATTATCGTGAGTATATGTAAATATGATCTAAGTGACTTATAAGCCCTTTGGAGCTGGGTTCCCATTATTGCATATTGTTATTTTATTGTACCGATGGAGCAAGTCACTATAATAAACTGATTCTTCTTTTTCATGTCAGAGTAACTTTACTTGATTAAAAAAATACCAGCCTGTCAAAACTACCCCGATGTACCAATTTCCAAACCAACTGTAAGTCTTATAAAATCCTTTTCGGCATAGTCAGTATTTCTTTCCTGCATAGACCATACCGGAGTAACATTTTCTAAGCAGCATAGCAGCATGCAGATTTTGTGAAATTCAAGATCATGATGTTTTTAAAAGTATTAACATGTTCTTTATCCACTATTAGCACAAATCAGGTTCAGAAAATGTGCTTTTTGTTGATATGCAAGGAGATATTTTCTGAAAATCTGTTCGTAACTGTTGTGTTGTTCTCTGCTTAAAACGATTTTCCCCATTTCTGCCCAACCTCTATTATATAATGCATGTGATTATTGTCTTACAGTGCCTGTATTTAGGGGAATACGAGATCGGACCGGTGTAATCACTTCCACTGTGGAACACCATGTGCTACGTAAGTTTTAAACTCTGGTCTCCATCATTTCTGTGTGTCTTTTATAACTGAACACAGCATGACACAGTAGGCTCAGTATTAAAAATATTGATATTTGATGTACTCATTTGATACACTGGAGTGTGTAAGTAAATCTTGGCAATCTCACATGTTACACAGTACAGCTGAAGTGGCCGTAAAGATGATAGCGAGCGTCTGTGTATAACGACCATCTAGTTATCAGGACCAAATGTCCCTAGAGTGATATTTAGATATAGATGTATATATAATGAGGAATATTACTAGACCGGGATTACTTTTTGTAGGTTTGAGGTCCTATATAATTCTAAAGCTAACTGATCTCAACAATAAATATTCAATTGAACACAGAAATTTTAAACCCTAAAATTCTTTCCCAATATACCTCAGGGTAAATATCGCCTATGCCACTATTATAAAGCGGTCTTACCTACGCATCTATGAGGTAATCTTATCTGTGTGACTACTAAGCATTGACAATGCAGTGTTGGACACAGCTGGGAAGTGGTCTCTTTTCCGAGGTGGATGGATGGATGAATCAGGCTTATAGTCGGCTTTCAACCACTCATGGTCATATCACCGACTGTAAGTTGGATTCGGTGGTGTATGCAGGTGTAGGTGTGGTGCTTTTCCGAGGTGGCCACAAAGTCAAAGTGGCCACCACAAAGTGGCCACGAGGTTTAACTGTAGAGATATGGAGATGCTGTATTAAGCTAGCTAGAAATGCTATATATTGTACTGCTGCATAAAGCAAAGACGACCTGTAGCTTGTGCTGCTAGTTGTTGCAGATGAACCCCAAGAACACGCCCCCAGTAATAGTGAAGGGAATGTGGACCAAAATGCATTCCTATCAAACGGGTAGGCACAGGAAGGGGGAACGAAGATCTTTACGTTACAATGAATGCGCACGTTTTGCTTTGGTCCTTGTATGACTGAACTCCCACAGCTGTAAAATATATGTGGTTGCTGCTTCATAAATCTTGATAAGTGGCTTGTTCCTCCAGACCTTCGGCCCCCGTATTAGTTATAAATCGGTTTGCAGTCCTGCTTCAGAGTAGTGCTGATTTCTTATCTGTAAAGAAGTACAGGCCACACTACAAATAACGTATTTTACTTCCATAGTGATCTGTTATAGTCTATTTTAAAGGGTAAACTTATGTATGGGGGGATGGGGTAATGTGTAACTCGAATACTGCTTTAAATACACGGTAACGGCAGTAACATATCTCATACTCTAATCTGGTGTATAACTGTTATATCTTTATTTCAACTCATAATATTACTGTCCGGATACAGCGTTTGCAAACTGAAAACATGTTATCGTTTGTTTTCTATAAAAATATCTTTTTAAAAATAAATGTATCATCTGTATACGTTTTAGAATGCACACTGTTACCTGAGTATGTGGCATGTTGGAAAATGTCACTTTTTCCGTGTCTGGAGGGCTAGCTACAACCAGAGGTGGACAGTAACATGACACGGCTTTTATATTGAATAAATGAACAAGAAAAACAAGTGCATACCACACCTCAGCTAGGACTTCTGAACCAAAATGCCGCACTAATCAATAAAACAGTATAATGAGTCCATGGATATCAGGAATAGCAAAAATACTGTGTAGCATTATCATACATACAACACAGAATTCCTGTTAATGAAAAGGTTGGCCATTTACGATGAGTTAAGGTTATTTTTAAACGAAAAAAATGATACATATGTTCAGCTGTAACCAGGCAGACCCTGCAATACATGTGTGTACGTCAGGCAGGGTATATTATAAAATAAAAATAAAGGAACCTTACAACGCAACAACAATAGTTTCGGGGGCCTTGACGCTCTGTTTGACTTTGTGCCAGATAAAGCCAAGATCGGTTTATGGCTACTGGCAATGTAGCTGACGTGATTTATGGCTGACTGTAGGAGTCGCATTTTGAAGCCCCCCCCCTCCCCCCCCCCCACACACACAAACACACATCATATGTTCCTGTGGTGACACAGCACAGGTTTCAAATTGCCATATACTATTTATTTTTTTTGCAGGTTGCCAGGTTGCCAAAATATGTACACTTGATATTCTCCCATCACTGCATTATTTATCAGTCCGAACAAAAAATTATAAAGGCCGAAGTAGCGTTGCGAAATTATTACTCCCATAGTGCCCCATACTAATAACATTTGAAAATTTCAAATTTTGAAGAAAGGGGTCTGGGAATATGGTGAATACATGTAGATAACTTCCAATAAAATTTGGTCTGGATCCATGCAGCAGTTTCCTGAATTAACGGACGACGGACAATGGACAATGGAAGGACAGATGACGAGTGGCTGCGCCGCGAGAGTTATCCCCGATGACAAAGTCAAGCAGAGCTAAAAAATATGTAAAATACATCTATTGTGGAGTAAAATAACTTGTTTGCCAATACCAATAGATATATAGTGTTGCCGTTACAGTCATGTACATGCACATTAAATATATAACCATATCCGTAACTGAAAAGTACAGGTATATTAATATTTCTGTATATGGCCACATTGCTGTCGTTCAAAATGAAATATATTTCCTTCCATGCAACGTATAGTAGTCACATGTTGCCAAAAATCATGACCGCATTACGATTAAATATCTTTATGAGTCAACAATGAACAATTGAATGTAATATCTTACATTGTACACATTATGATATGCTATGTCCTCCCATTGCAAGACGGAGTGGAAGGAACCACATACACTAGTTACAATAATAGCTGAATTGGTATTTACCATGTATGGCCATGCAGATTGATGATAACGTTGCTGAATACAGTAAGTTGCATATATGAACAGGTACCGGGTATGATACTTGAATGATAATTCCAAAACACACACACATCTTTTAATGGTATTTGTATAATACATTAGGTAACACAACACATCGGATGCAGGTACAACACCAGCTAACACTGGCATGCTGGTACTCTGACATACATTTCTTTTATTCAAGTGAATAACTTTAGAATGACCACACAACTATGCAAACAGTACAACATGCCGGTGCTTACGGTAATTTACGGTGTACTTATAATCAGAGTAATAATAGTTTCCAAAATGAGACATTTTATAACATCTCTTTCAAAGTAACTGACGATACACTTGTATGACACTATAGCTGTTTCAGAAATACATATGTGTATACATAAACACGCCAGTTAAAGAGTAAGCTGGTATGCATGATGAAAGTTTGAAGGATCTTGAAAAGTAATGCATGTTCCCATTAACCGTTATTTAATGTTATAAACAGTTGTCAAAATATTCTTTACAACTACTATACAATGGCATGCATTTTGCACATTTTCGTCACAAACTTTACTGGACTGTGATATATCACGGTGTCACAGGATACACGTCCGCCAATGGCTGGCTGTGCTATGCATGATACAGAAGTTAGTTAAAATGTGAGTTTGGAGGGATACGAACCCGTGCTCCTATAAAAGGCGTTAATAACGGAAAAGCCGTATACTGATGCAGTACAGAGCGCCAGCGCGCCTCTCCTACTAGCCCTACGCCACGAAGACGAGCTGGTCGACGATGTTGTTCTAGAGGTGTGTATAAGTGCATGTTGAGTTATATAGATGCCTCAATGCTCCATTGGGAGCAGATATCCTGTGATTCCGTGATATATCACAGCCCAGTGGAGCAATGGCGCTTGAGGTACCTTTCCGCCAATGGTCCACTGACGGAAAATGTTGGATCGGGTGCTCATTCAGCCATACATACTGACAACCCAGATATGCGCATACCATGCATATTGAATACTATACAATCACAATACGTACACATAATCCATCAAACAATATAAAAGTACATCTGTATCAGACTGTCAGAAAGTATGGCATAACACCACACAGGTGGAAACAAATCCGTTATCTGATGAGGCTATATTACCAGTATATTAACAAGGGTATTAATATTAACAAGGGTATACAGAGTAGCTAGCTTGATCTATCTTGATCCAGTCGCCAGAGACTCACAGTGACAACACAACGAGGATCCACGCTAACAATGTCATCTTCCCAGCCTGGGACGACGCGGAACACCTCAACCGTTTCGGAGGCAAACTAGCCTCGGATGTGTGTCCGAGGATTCCATTCGCTGAACTAAATGGCACCATCCATATAGTCTTAGACTATCTTTTTCCGTTTTCTTACTTACGTACGTTTTGCGGCGCATGTACAGGTAAGAATCTCCCTTTTAGAATGCTTTTAATAGTTCCGATGAGTTAGGATTTTTCGTACATACTTTTTATATAATGTATATAAATTTTCATTATCGCTCAAAATATTCTTTTGGCATAGGAACTGTTGTTATGAAGTAAATTTTTATTTCCGGCGGAGGATGTGGTGATCTGCGACGTATCAATACAGCACATACATCCGAGGCATGTTATGCATGGCGATAAAAGCCGAGGAGTTCCGAATGAGCCTGGAACTACCCAGGCGAAGTGCAGTTCAAATATCCAGTCACGTGGCATCAGTAACGCATTATCCCCGTGATGACATGACAATGATATCTCCATTCTTACATCCCACCCAAAGCTGTCCCCCCACCACAATGCAGTCCAGTGGCTCCCTATCCCCAGGGATAGGTATGGCGTGAGTGAGGTTTCCAGTGATATCCAGGACATATACAGACCTGGATTTAGAGTCTGCCAACAGGAAGCTGGAATGATGGTCAGTGCTTAGACCAGATACATCCTTCAGTCCCTGAGGCCAGAGTAGCCGCTTACCTGACGTGGACTCACAGTGTCTGTATATAACCAGGCTGGGATCATCGTCTTGGGCAGATATGTAATTATACCCTACCAGTATTGTGTCCCCGAGGACAGCTGTGCTATATGCCCTGTAGCGACTCACCCCATTCGGTGGATACAGCCAGGTTGTGACCCTGTCCTGAATGACATCTACGAGAGAGACAGAGTTCCTTGATTTTCACAGACACACAGCGTGTCTGTGGACAGCACAGCAAGTCTCGCAGGTTTCTTTAAAGACCTCAGTGTAGTCACTGCGATAAGCTTGCTGCCATCATACCTGACTACACATACACCATGGGGCTGACACGGGATGTAGACCTGGCCACTGTGATGATCTACACGGGGCTGCCATACAGGCCCCTTTAGGGCCAGTGTGTCCAGCAGTGCGATATTGTTCTCATCAGCGACACTGTACACTGCTAGTCTGTACGACATGTTCCCTTTCGGCACCATTACTTTCTCTACAATATATAGTCTCCCACTGTAGTAACACATGCCGTGGACCTCACACACTGCCTGGAGCCTATGTTCCCGTGTCACCTTCAGGCTGCCGTAGTCAACAGGTGTCTGAAACAGATAGACAGACAAACATGAAGTGTCGTCTGTGCATTAGGGGTTGGCAGCTGGGGGATAGTGGGATGTGGTGGTAATGGTTTGTAGATAAATAGTTTACTACAATTTACTATAGAATACCATAAACGTAGTATTTTTACATCACTGATAGACCAACACCAATAACAGTGTGCATTGTAAGTAATGGCGTGTCAATCTAGCTGCAATAACACACCACATGTCAAATATACAAGCAATATACGAAGGAAATTAAGCGCCAGCCTGGTATCATGATTATATGTAACAGCAACACGGTCTACATGTATATATACAGGTATGCTCCATCACTTCCCCAGCAGAGCAAAAACCTGGATATATCAGTGAACACCTGCCATATATGCTCTGTGTAAATAATACATACACGTTACACCCCCCCTATGTTCAAATAAACCATGGGGTAAACAGCCAGCGCACTTACTGAAAAAGAAAAAAACTCTCCTCAGCTCAGCAAAGTCTTCTGGCCTATGTGAATCGTCCCACGGTAACAGGAATTCCAATCTGGATATGGCCCTGGTGACAATACACAAGCGGTGCTTGAGGGAACCAGCATAGCCACTGCCCCATGATTGGGGTATGATGAATAGGATCACAGGAGATTCCAAACCTTCAAAATTCTCCAGGGTGTCTACGACAACATGATTAACAGGAAATCGTGTGGCGTCTCGTGTTATATACTCGCCCTTCAGCATTTCCTTTACCCATGCTTTGTCTTCATAGTTGTCCGTCAGGATAGTAATGTCCAAGCTGTTGAATTGTTTCAGGTTTGATAATCGTGATTGTAATGTTGTGGTTGCTCCCCTGCCTTCGATGTTATGGTAGAAGACGCCATGCTTTGGAACCTGGATATAAAAAAGTTTATCTACATTTGCCTGTAAGTATACAGACCTTTATGTTTGTCGTCAAACAAAAGACGTTAAAATTTGAGGTTCTGCTCCTCTGCTTAGCGCTCAGCGCAGGTCGGACTAGTACAAGACTGATTCATCCATCCATCCTTTATGTTTGTGAACTGACAAATGAGATAACTCTTGCTGCATTCCACACCCGCTGTGCCCCATGTCGACATTACATGTATTCTACAGGTACTACACTATGTACTTCCCCCCACTGTTTAACTCGTAGAACTTCTTATACTAACCGATACTTACTGCCAAAGCAAAAGCTCTCTTCAGCTCTGTTAAGTCGTGTTGTCTTTGTGATGGATCCCACAGTAACAGGAATTCCAGCCGAGAATTGGTCCTAGTGGCAATAGACAACTTGTACTTTACAGACTCAACAAAGGCACTACCCCAGGACTGGGGTACGACAAAAAGGATCACGGGGAATTCCAAACCTCTAAAGCTTTTCAGAGTGTCTACGACAACATGCTCAACATGAAATAGCGTGGCATCTTGTGTTTCATACTGGACCTTCAGCATTTCTTTCACCCATGCTTTATCTTCCTTGGTTTCTGTCACAATGGCAATGTCCTGCCTACGGAATTGTTTCAGGCTTTTTAATCGGGATGACAGTGTTGTTGTTTTATATTGACTTGCATCCCTGCCTTGGATGTTATGAAAGAAAACCCCATCCTCTGGTATCTGCATGATAGTAGAAAGTTCATCTACATAGTCACTTGTACCCATACAAGCTTTTGCAAACTGACAAATCCGACGACTGTTGCGTAAAATTTTGCCCAGGGGCTCAATTTGCACCTTGTATTTGCCAACATATCGTCCTGACAGAGCTTCCAGTTGATTGACAAAGTCATCTGGGGTGCAGCCTCTGTAATCTTGCATCTCAGGGTCCAAGAAAATGTATGCATGTCCTGTACGTTTCTGGAGAGATGCAAACAGAGAGTTGTACATTGCCCATCTTGTTGATTCACCACGTACTGGGATGGCATGTGCATCGTCAATAATAACGTCCGTATACTGGTCAAATAAGGCTGTGCCCAATTTGGTAATGCGTTGTCTGTTACATTCGATCACTGATTCAAATACTTCATTCTCCTTCGTTTGTGACTTGACAAATGCTGCTAAACCTCTGCTACGACAAAGGAAAACAATCTTTCTCGTGTCTCCATGCTGTTGCTTAAGTCGTCGGGCCATTTCTATAGCCAGTACCGTTTTACCACTCCCTGCAATCGCTTTCACTATTAACACTTTTGCCCTTCTCCCAAGCAGCACTTTTGCTTGATAGGATGACAGATGCCTCACCATAACGTTTCCATACCGATCTGTAATATGTTTACAGTCCAACAGAATCCTCGCCAGGACATACCTCACAGTGTTTAAGGTCTCACTTGTAGGGTGTTGGTAGTCTTTAGGATACCATCCTTCTTGCTGTAATTTCTCATAACCATGACCAATGAAGTACAACTGACACTGGAAAAATAACTTCATGCTTTCTTTGTCCATGCCCATATATTTCGAACATTCTCCTTTTAGTATCTGCCCTAGTTTTAAGCTGTATTTCTTAGCTTCGTCAGAAGAACATTCGTTTTTGAATATAGTGACAATTACAGGTCTTCTTTAAGAATAACAAGATCAAAGACATGGCATGCAGGGGTGATATCTTTCAATGCGGCGTATGTTTTTAATATTGTGCCTGATACGTTTTCCAGGAAAACACCAACTCCATTGCCACCTATGTGTTCCTGTAGAATCTCCTTCAAAATTTTCTCTAAATATTCAATGTTGGCAAAGCGTTCCATAATTGCCTCAGTGAGCGGAAAGGTGGAGAATGTAGTAGAAATATGCATCTCACTGTCCGCGAGTTCTTTTGAACAACATAGATCAAACTGTAGTGATTCAGCAACAACACCATCATCAGAGAGCCACCAGCAGAATTGCGAATTTACAGTTTGCTCCTGTGGTTTCGGACTTGTGTGTGATGCCCCTGTATCAGACATGTTTAGGCCACGTGATGTATCCTTGTCAGTTATTTCTTTCTTTTCAAAATGTTTGTGATAGCAATCAGTGTTGTCATGCTCTTCTTCATGAAGAGAATCAGGAGAACCATGGAGAACTAGTCGTTTCCATTCATCAAACGAATCTACCTGATATATTTCGCCTGTGCCTATTATGTTTAGGCAGACTGGCAAAGCACAGAACATTCCACCTGGACATTTGTTGACACGAATTTCTATAACTTTTTTGTCAGCACCTACAACTTCATGCAGGAAGGTCTTCCAGCATTTTGCAGATTCCCTCAGTGGATTTCCCCAGATTGTTGCTGGTCCTGGGCTACTAGAGCCAGCCAGTATGTCAGATATATGCTGCTTAATGGATTCCTGCTCCTTTTCTGTCAGCCTGTATCCTTCTACTATTGGTGTTGCTGCATCTGTAACACCAAGGAATATACTGCCACCTTTTGTGTTGGCCAGGGCTGACACTAGTTCCAGAATATCATATTGTACAGACTGAGTTTTCAGAACGTCAGTCAAGTGTCGATCATTTAGCTGGTAGTTGCGGCAAAGGTATGTTTCGCTGTCTGGTTCCAGAACCGGAAAAGGTTGTTTTGCAATTAATGTATTCGTGTGTGATTGCATTGGCAAGAGTTGGTCTTTCTTTGCTAAACCTTTGTGGTTTTCACAGATGGTATCATTTACGCATCTGCATGTTCTTAAAATGTCCATCAGTACATCTTTGTCTACAACAGATTCGGGGTGACCTTGTTTAAAGTAATACACATTGGATTTGTGAGTAACTACATGTGTTGTCTTATTGGTAAAGAAATAGATTTGCTTTTCTTCTTCATTCTTGTTGAAGCTGATTGCATCATTGAATACATTTCCGGGGATCCAGGGTTCCTGCTGTGTTATGAGGCGAACAATGTCTTTCTGGCATGTATCCAGGCTTATATCGTAAGCGTTTGTTACCGGATGAATTATGAGAACACCTCCATAGGAATTCATCAATGCTGACAGCACCATTGCTATGTCTTCTGCAGTAGTCACTGAGGTAAGCTTACTGTTTGATGTAACCTGGACGTCAATTTTGTAGCAGTATTCTGCAAGGTCTTCGTGTTCATATTTTTCAGGATATCTCCACCTTGATTCTCGTTTCTGCATATGGACGGTGAACGACAAAACAATATTAGATTGTTTTTACATATTTTAAGAGTGATCTTGATTGCAATATAATATGAATATAACACAGTTTTTCTTTTGAGAATATAAAACAAAATAGATCTACCGGGTAATAAAATGTTGCAAATATTCTAAAAATGAAAAATATCTATGGATTGTGATAATTTGATGCTTTAATTTGATTCACTAGTACTAGAGTGAAAGCCAAGAAAAGAAAACGTGGCATAACAAGGAAATAGCATTTTTAAGTCTGTCAGACTGTGGCATCAGAACTACATGTAATAAAATTCGTCGTTCGCCCGTCCGTCCGTCTGTGGCATCGATTATCTCTTAATCTACTGGATGGATTTATGCAAATTTTACTTGTTGGTTCTCATGAGCAATACCTAGGGACTAAAAATGTATTTTCTGATTTTTATGGGTTTTTTTGTCTTTTTGTTAACAGGGAACACAATATGATGAAAAAACAAGAGGTGGACCTTGGCGCTCTGCTTGACAGCTGCAGTTGGGATGACATTGGCAATTTTCTGCAGACTTGTATCAAAAACTCACTGCTGCAAACTAAATCAACTGAAATCTGGGTTA
>JAAUYG010010315.1_pt1 | contig 12102 bp, 11 predicted proteins | sample 7278091 | NCBI WGS metagenome assembly JAAUYG01 (sample SAMN14350201, study PRJNA611818) | marine sediment metagenome | isolation source: surface marine sediment (0.6m) | place: French Polynesia: Moorea | collected 2018-08
ATTTGACCTTTCAAGGTCACTCAACGTCATATGTGATAGTGTCACTGGACTCCCCTATATATACTTTAATGTTTAATAGTGACATATGGCCTAACTCTGCTCCTTTACAAGATATAAGGCTTCGAAATCTGAGTGACCTTGAATTTGACCTTTCAAGGTCACTCAAGCTCAAATGTGATGTCATTGGACTCTCCATATCTGGTTTCCTATTGATATATACAGTATTGACATGTCTAACTCTCACTGCTTAGCTCTCATAGCCATGCAAATTTTTTATCCTATTCTTATCATTAGGCCCAAATTACGAGACATCGCAAATGTACAAAATGACTAGTAAACATTAATAGGACAGAATATATGGGGAGTCCATTGATGTGCCATTACATTTGACCTCAGTCACATTGAAAGGTCAATGTTAAGGTTACTCAGATTTTGTAAGCCTATATCTCGTAAAGGAGCTGAGTCACCATTAAACAGTAATAGGAAACCATACATGTGCATAATAATAATATGCAGTTCTTATATAGCGCTTTTTCTTGCCGAAGCCAGCTCAAAGCGCTATACATATTATTATCCCTGGCAGACCTGTTATATCCGTCACCTGCTCAACTCCCTGGGGAGTATATACCCGCTTACACGCTTCAAGGCACTATGGGTAATCTAAGTACAATTGCAATCTCTGTGTATAGCCAGGTACTCATTTACGGCTGAGTGAACCGAGGCACCCTTGTTGTCACCCGTAGCCCACGCAGGACGGTATCGTTGAGCCGACTGGCTTTGGCGGGACTCGAACCCACGATCTTGTGGTTGGGAGTCCGACGCGCTAACCATTCGGCCATCGCCACCCGACAAATAGGGAGTCCAATGACACTATTACATTTGACCTTGAGTGACCTTGAAAGGTTAAAGTCAAGGCCACTCAGATTTCGTTGTATTTTGCAAAGGAGCAGCTTTAGGCATTATGTTACTATTAAACATTAATAGGAAAGCAACTGTATGGGGTCCATTGGTGCCATTACATTTGTGTTTAGTAACCTTGAAAGGTCAATGTCAAGGTCACTCAGATTTCGAAGGTTTATATCTCATAAAGGAGCTGAGTTAGGCCATACGTTACTATTAAACATCAATAGGAAAGCATGCATACAGAGTCTATTGGTGGGATTACACTTGACTTTAGTGACCTTGAAAGGTGAATGTCAAGGTCACCCAGATTTCAAAGGCTTGTATCTCATAAAGGAGCTGACTTGGGCCATATTTTACTATGAAACATTACTAGGAAATTATATATTGTGAGTCCAATGACACTATCACGTTTGATCTTTTGTGACATTGAAAGGTCAAAGTCTCTTGGATTTGGAAAAAAATATCTCATAAAGCCTGGGCCGCAATATGTTACTATTCAACATTAATAGGAAAGCTTGTATGTTGAGTCATTTGAGCGAATACATAAATTTGACTTTAGTGACCTTGAAAGGTCAATATCAAGGTCATTCCGATTTAGAAGGCTTATATCTTGTAAAGGAGCTCAGTTAGGCCATATGTTACTATTAAACACCCATAGTAAATCATATATCGGGAGTCCAACAGCACCATCACGTTAAATCTTGAGTGACCTTGAAAGGTCAAAGTCAAGGTCACTCAAATTTTGAAGGTAAATAAATGACATAAATTCATAGATGCGCCAAGATAGGCCATATGTGACTAGTAAACCTCAATAGGAAACTATACATGGGAAGTCCAATAGTATAATTAAATTTGACCTTAATGACCTTGAAAGGTCATTGTCAGGGTCACTCTGATTTTCAAGGCTTATATATTGTAAAGGAGCCCAGTTAGCCCATATGCTATATGCTAAGATATATTAGATACTATTAGGAAACCATGTGTGGTGAGTCCAATAACCCTATCACATTTGAGCTTGAAAGGTAAAAGTTAAAGTCCGGGGAGCCTGGGCTACATGTATCTTCCCAGGTGCTCAGCCCACAGAGCAACCCCGGCGCGTCCCCAAGGTGGCGGATAGGGGAATGACCTTTAGTTAAAGGTTAGCCAGCTACTTTAGCTGGCCGTGGACCATAGTGGGCATTACCTTGTTCATTGCTGGACTTTTTTTCAAGATGTAACTTGACGTTTTGTCTTAGACTTTGCATTCATTTGACCATGGCATACATTGCTGGTGGACTCTGTTTGGACTCCTAGGACAGTTTACACCTGTTTTGACAATGTATGACCCTTTTGGTGTTGATGTGCCGTTAAACTTTGATATCACTCACTCACTCACTCCTGGCTGTTCCAAGTTACGCTTGGTCGCCTTTCATTTGGGACACACACCCTACGGTGGCTCAAAGGTGCCGTGCAGGTTTCTGTCATTGGACACCTGTGGCCGGGTCATTTGTTTTCAGACGTCTAGGGGTCCGTAGCCAGGAGCCACGGCATAGTTACAGTTTGACAACGATTTAGGTGATGAATATACAAAATCATGAATTTTAGTGCAACTTCACAATTAGATTTCATCATATTGAACGGAGATGCTTGAATAACCTGTCCCACGTGGGCTACGGGTGACAACAATGGTGCCTCAGTTCACTCAGCCGTAAATGAGTATCTGGCTATAGACAGAGATGGCAATTGTATTTTGATTACCCATGGCGCTTTGATGCATGTAAGTGGGTGTATACTCCCCAGGGAGTTGAGCAGGTGATGGATGTAACAGGTCTGCCAGGGGTAATAATACGTAAAGCACTTTGAGCTAGCTTCGGCAAGGAAAAAAGCGCTATATAAGAACTGCATATTATTACACCACAGGCATGTAAGACATGCCTGACATGTCTCAGACACACTAAGTACTTGACTGCAACTTTGTGCATACAGTTGGTGTTATAATGCCTATCAATAGGGGGAGTATATACCCCCCATCAGGGCCAGACCACCAGATTTCTCTTACTCAAATCATCAAAAAAAAAAAAAAAAAAAGAATAGTCTTATCACCAAAACATTATGTATTACGAGAGTGTGGACAGCTGTTTTCACGCTGCACTCTGGTCATGTAGGTCACCAATCACGCAGTTTCTACAGGGCCCCATAACAATACACGGAAAATGTATGTACTCCCCCTATCAATTTGACAAGTCTTAAACATGCATCACCAGGCTGCCTGGAGATAAGATTAGACAAAGCATCAGGAAGGATTTGGCTGGTTAGCCCCTATCACAGTACACCTACCTACACTGTACCTTAACAGTTATGAGGCAAATACATGTGTCATTTACGGATTTAGTCTATTTGCATTTTCAGGTGTAATTGGAAAAGTAATTGAGTAATTGCAATTACTTAGGGTGTCAATTACAATTACCCGGTACTTTTCTCCAAGAAAGTTCAATTACAACCATAATTGCAATCACATGGGGAGGTGTAATTAATTACTTGCAATTACAATTACAAAGTAATTGACCCCAACCCTGAGTAGTAGGCCCTAATTATCGGAGAAGGATTCGAAAAACCGGTAAACATGTTTATGTCATTCATTTCTCCCTAGGTCCACCACAATCCCCCCCCCCCCCCAATCCGCTGCTCAGCCTGTCACATAAAAATAGCAGTAACGAATCGACTGTGTGACGAAGTGACTAGATACCTTTTAAACTATTTATGTGCAGTAGTACTTAAGCCCAGGGACTTTACAACCTTTTATTTTAAGACCACTTTGATTGTAAGGCCACTTAATGTGGTCCCAAGTGCAGACTTTGTGCATTATTGAATCTTTAATTATTTTAAGACAGCTACCCTGGCATATAATACCTCAACTTGAAGGTCCCATGGGTCCTAACATTGAGAGGCAACCATACAGCATAAACTGTGATAACTGTATACTCATTTTGGTCCTATACATTGTATAAGTGTTGTAATATTGTTTAGATCTTTCGGAACGAATAAAGATTGTTATAATATCAGTACCAGTAGTAGTAATCAACCTTCACAGCCACAAGCTTACCTCCTTCCACATTATCTATGGAACTAAATAACTATGCAATGCCAGTCACAGGAATATCTTGGGTAGCAATCATTTACAAATGCCACTATACGTGCTACTCTAGTACCGGGGTATATGGATTTACATTGTACCAGTACATTTTTTTATGGAGGCATTTCTGCATCGCAATTAAAACTGCATGGAAATTCAAGCTTACACTACACACAAATACTGCTCAAAATGTTTAAGGGATCAATAATACAGATGTGTAAGGGAGCAAAGTTCCAAACGTTTAAGGGAGCAAAGTTAGCATAGTTTAGTGTCGAATCAGTGGCCATACCAGCTACTGATTTGACAATAAACGGTGTTATAGTGTTTGAAAGGGTAAAGGTCATGATCGCAATGGCTCCGATACACTTGTGTTTGGGGGGCGATTCCCCTCTGGGTTATGCAAAACATAAAGTTTTGCTAAATTTTTTTTTCTGCCACAACTGCATTATCAAGCAAAATGATTCAACTAAACAGGACTACAATCTGGAAGGATTTTTCCCAATATATTAATTTCCAAATATATGGCATTAAAAATCTCATCCCTTAAATATTTTGAGCAGTGTATATCAGGGCTGGAGTTCTCGAAAATAGCTAAGTCTTAGGTTTGTCTTAGTCTTAGCCAATCACATCTATAGCTGAGATTGTGGACTTGAGTCAAAACTTGAACTCCAACCCAGGTAGATAAGAAATATGGTCTGCTTCACCTGACTTTCTTTGCCTCCCATAAAGAGATAGTGCTCCACTGAGCCCTTGCTGTAGACACCTGCCTGTTCAGCAATGTTTGTACACAACTTGCCAATGACATAGTTCATCTCTGTCACCATCACGGGGCATCCTAGGATCTTTATAGAAAGTTCTGCAAATGAAAAAAATTGTCTAACATAGCACATGCCATTTAAAGCAACAACAGGGTTTTATCAATCGCTGAGACCCATCACCCTTTAGTCTTCAACACTGAGTAATTAACTTAGAATACCGGTAGTCAATGAAAATTCTCACAAATGATGCTTTGCCCAAGCAAAACTTAATACTTATGGTTTTGTGAACATACTCGAACATACCTCATTGTACATGAACATATGGTTAACATATATGGTAAGTGTACCATTCTTCATGTTAGTAATTTTTTGTAAAATATTTGATTTATATTAACCCAGATTCTGTGACTCTGGCTCTTGACCACGTTTATTAAAAGTTATCGGGTCATGAACACTATCATACGAACCAAAATAAACATACATGCAAAATGACACAACATACATCAACACTGGTGAGCCCACCAGCATTTTAAAATATTTTCAAATGGCTCAATACATTATCATCAGGCAAAGCTAAGGTAGCATAACGCATGAAATCACTGAGGCAAACATACTGCCACAAGTCTCTCATTCATGGTAAATGACAAAACCAAGGGCTACATGTTTTCCTTTATTGGTACCAGTTGTATATATTTACCAGCATCAGTTGGTAAGTGTAGATTTTTTAATAGTGGGTCATTGGAATTGGATTTGAGACACCCTATTAGATCTGCAATGTTCTTATCCTGTCTGAAGCCACTGGTAAGCCTTAGGCGTTTCGTGTACTGCATACACAGATCCTGAAAAATATGGAAAAAAGATACAAGATAAAACAAGAGGTCCAGGGGCCTTGACGCGCTGCTTGACGCTTTGCCAGATGAAACAAACATAGCTTTATGGATACTGGCAATGTAGCCAAGGTAACTTATCTGCTTATCCACAAAGTGCCATATACCGATACTTTAAAATTTGGCAGATAGCCAGAAAAGTATCAGCCTGTATATTCCTCTGAATACATGATTTCTGTAAGGTTTGTTTGAAATTGGATGAAAACTGTGGGAGCTAGCAGTGTAGCCTTTTGAAAATCTTAACATCGAAAATTTTGCAAAGTTGTTATATATTTATAAATTATTATTGGTACCGGGTAAATATATTTGATTGATATAAATTACCATTACAATAACACATATTGAATATATTTAAGATTTATTGCCATTTCACATTGCCATCTACCTGTTTACAACTACAAGTGTGTAATGGTTTAGATTCTTGTTATGTTTAAGACATTGTGTTTTTTTCCTGGATCACCTGGTCATCCAGTCCAGACTGTCTCTTGCTGCTCCAGGCTTATCCCCTTTCTGTACTAGAGGACAGTGCCTGCCAGGAAGTGATTAACACTTTTACCTGAACAGACCTGAACCTTGGGACAGAGAGGGAGAGCACCTGGTTCTGGCCACTGTAGTAAGAGTCAGTCTTGGAGAGGCAGAGCAAGAGATCACACCTATTTGTATTTTCGCTCTCCTTAACTAATAAAATTTTGAAGCTGAACTTCAAGCCTCTCTTTGTCGGCAAATAAGACCATACAAGAATATCACAAAATGCACCGAATGAGTGCAAACTGAACTCAAATGACTGGACCCGAAAGTATGTATAGTCTTATATAGCGCAATATTTATAATTATATTCTACTGCGCTTTACATATGACCTTAAATATCCTTAAAAGCTATGCTAAAATTGTATGTTTTTAGTTGCTTTTAAAACACAGCTAAATTGTCCAGCGAAAGTAGCTCAGATGGCAGTGCATTCCACTCATGAGGTGCTGCAGGCATGAAGGACCTGTCACCAAGTGTCTTGTGTCTAGTTTTAGGGAACTCCACGGTTACTGCAACTGATGATCAAAGGCCATAATGTGACCTTTAGATCTTAAGTACCCTACATATGGAGTGCCTAGGACTGTGAGTCCCAAATTTTCATCCATTTCACCCTACAATCAGCCGTTTTACAGATATTGCACATTTTATGTTTTCCCATTGACTCCCATGTTAAAATTTCAAAGTGCCACAAATTTGTTAAAACTTGGCTGATTGCCAAAAAAAGTAACAGCCTGTATTCCCCCATGGTAGCCAATGTCCTCATAAAGTTTGGCTGACATCAGATGAAATTGTAAGAGGAGTAGCGTTTTAAAATTTTCAGCCCCATATGGTCCTGTGTTAACAAAAAAATTCGAAGTGCCATAAAATTTTTAATTTTGACGGATCGCCAAAAAGGTAACAGCCTGTATCCCCCTGATTAGCATGCTTTTCATAAATTTTGGTTGAAATTGCATGAAAGCTGTGGGAGCATTAGGCTTTTGAAAATCTTAACATCGGAAATTTTGCAAAGTGCACCAAATGACCCCAAACTGAACTCAAATGACCTGACCCGAAAAGTACCCTACATATGGAGTTCCAAAGACCATGAGTCCCAATTTTCATCGGTTTCGCTCTACGGCTACCATTTTCAAGACATTGCACATTTAAAATTTTCCCATTGACTCCCCAAATTTTAAATAGGTATAAAGTCTATGAAGTCTACTGTGTCCAACACATACAGAGAGCTCATTCCTGTGTGGTTCCCAGTTCTCTATGCCAATAACTGTTGCTTGGGAGTTCTCCAACAGTGCCTTGGTTAGCAATCCTGGCCCTGTAAGAACACGCAAGAAGACAGACATTTACTGGTACGCCATTATCTCATATCTGTATGATACTGTAAATTTCCAACCTTTACTCTAATGCTGGTATCTGGAAAATTTAAACTCACAAGGCTCAGTAAATTTTGCAGCAATAATGAAAGCCCTAAAGGAACAATAAAGACTGAACAAAGAAAACAGTATAAATACCGGGTAACTTGATCATACCTGGGTTGTATTCTAAGATTACGGTGTTTCGGTCATCTAGGCTGAAGCAAGTTCCAAGTGCTCTCACAATATCACAGGCCAGACCTGAATTTATTAAGCGTAACACCCGTGACTTTGTTTTAGATACAGTTTTCTTCCTCTCATGTGGATCATCCACATCCTTGCATGCTACAGAAGATTGTTCTGTGAACGTTCGTCTTGGCCACAAGTAATACCAACTTTTACGAATGTTATTTCCCTGGGTAAATAAGAATGATTTCGGAGAACTGTAAGGAACTGGTGTGGGGGAATGTGTCTCTCTGCATGCCCTGCATACAGAGCAGCACGTCCTCAAGAAGTTCCGGGGTGTCATGTTCCGTAAAGCCATTTGTCTGAAGAGCATCACTTTTCTGTGTATCTGAAACAAATACAGATAAGTCCAATAAAGATAGATCTTGACAGCTGATCATCAAAACTTACATCAGCGCATTAATCAGCACGGCAGTTGAACAGAGCCATACCTATAACAATGAAGTACATGTATACATTGGTTCCTGTATTTTTAAGACCACATGTTCAGCCAGAAAAATGTGATCTTAAATTGAAGGTGGTTTTAAAATTCATAAATTCTAACGAATTTATATATTCTCACTGTGAGGTGTATTTCATATGCCTGTGTGCCCTGGCAAACTACAACTAGCATCTTAGAATGCTGTAAATTCATTAATGCTTGCGAGGGATTTACTTGGCGAAATTCGCGACCATCTTTAAATCATAAAAATAAATACCCGCAAACATAATTCATGTGTGCCTAGATAATTAACAAGACCGCTGCTAACAGCAAATATTAACACCGCGAACATGGTTTTGTCTCAAAAATGCAAACATTAATCGCCGTGAACATTAATGAATTTACAGTGGTGCGTTACGACTACCGGGAACAACTGTAGCTGTCAAAGCAGGCTTCTGAAGGGAGGTAATACAAGGTCACCTAATGATAATATCACAAGGCAACCACCCCCGCAAGGCCTTCCCAGAAAAAGCCGACAAATGCGACCAAGCGCGACTTGGTAAGGCGGGGTGAGCAGGGCATGTAGTGGTCAGAGTTAAAACCGAATTGCCGCCGCCAGAACCAGCGACAATCCGGTCCCTATCCCGAGGTGACAAACCATCGGGCAGAAGAGAAAAAGGCCCAACTGGCATAGGGTTGAAATATGGTTTGACACCACACAGTGAGAATATATATAATTTTTTTTTAATTTATCACATTCATAATCTAATTTCGCTGTCAAACTGTAATTCATATGCCGAATTCCACGTACTGGTAGTATGTATGGGATAGAATACTCCAAACCACCCTGAAAACTGCTTCCTCACTCCGGAGAAAGACAGAACCCAGGGGAAAGAAGGCACAGCATAGCGTGCCGCTCTGGCTCAGCTGCTGTTTCTGGGACCAGGCAGACAGCAAGCGCGATCCCTATGGTAAACCACAGGATGAAAAGTGCGGAAGAGTAACTAGCAAAGAGACCAGACCAAAAGTGGACAGGGGGCTTAACTATGGGGGAAGTTTCAGGCTGGCGAAGCAGATTGCGGAGCAACACCAACCCACCTTTCTCTGAGAGTCCAGTAGCAACTCGCCTGAGAAGGCAGTACTCCTGAGAAGGGCCAACATGGTGTAGACCCACTGCGGGTGCGGCGTGACAACCAATAACCTTTTTTTTTTTCGTTGTCTCAAAAGCCCAAGTGCAACCTACAGGGTGCAGCGCGTCAAAAAGGGGAAGCCCACCTATCTAACATGAAATGGTGTTTCAAGGTTGGCTTTGCCCTGGGCAGACACATGCAGTGGTCTCTAAGACTGCAGTTCTGAAGGAACGGCAGGAAGCACCGGCAACATCCATATGATAGCGCTTGGCATAGGTACACTACACGTGTGCGACCAGCAACCACACAACATATATTTCCTTCACCAAAACTCTGGCTATCTTGGCCCAGGAGGCTGCCATGCCCCGTACCTGGTGAGGATTAGCACAGAGAATCTTATGCTCCATATTCAAAATCCGGTAGGCTAAATTGATGGCATCACTTAGCAGAGCTAATCCACTGCTTAGAGACAGGGCGGTGCACTCTCTCCTCTTCCCAGTGAATGAACAGCGATCTGTTATGTGCACAAACCGTCCGGTGCAACGCAAATAGATGCATAAAGCACAAACATGACACATTAGATGGAACTACCATTTCAGAGGACTGGAAGGCTCTGAATAGAAGGCGGAGAGTTCAATGTCCGCAGAGAGCATCACTTCCGTGGCAGTCTTTGGGAAGTACATGTAAAGGCTTATGGGTTTTTCAGTAAGACTGGTCAGGACCACAGACAGATTCCAGGGTGAAACCAGAGATTGCTGAGGTGTATGTTGCGATCTGTCATCAAGTATCTACTTAGCCACCAGGGGGTGTCTGCCATCTGGGACTCTCTCAACCTTGTTTCTGCAAGAACTAAGGGCAGAGACATGGCTAAGGATAGTGGTATGCTTGAGGTGCAAACCTCCAACGTGCTGGCGGTAACTCAAATGGTACTGATTAGACGGGTGAAGGGGGTCTTTATGCCATCCATGACACCAGCGAGAAAAGGACCATCACTTGGCATGATGCAGATTGCACGTCAACGGTCAATGTTCTGTGGAAAATCGCTGTGAAAGATGGCTGTCGCCTCCTTTGAAAGTCCTCACCTGTGGAGAGATCTTCCGAGTCTCCAAGTGGCTAGGTGGAGATGCCTCAGGTCAGGGTGGTGAGCCAGCTGCCCGGGCCAAGGATGAGATCATCATGCTCTGGCAGCTCTACTGGAGGGTCCACTAGGAGCTGAAGGACCGGAGGAAACCAACCCCTTCCAGGCCACAACGGACAATTGTGATGATCTGAGTATCCTCCCTGATGACCATGTGGAGTGCAAGGGACAGAGTGACAGGGGAGGGTACATGTGTACAGTAGACTCCTGGACCGCCTGGGGGGTATGGCCTGGTAAGGCGAGAGGGTCTGAGAGGCAAGGAAAGAACACCTCAACCTTGGTATTCCATCTGGCGGCGAAGTCTACTATGGTGGTGGTGGTATCACAGTTTAACAGCACATCAACACCAAAAGGGTCATACAGTGCCAAAACAGGTGATAATGATTGCAACGTCAATTCAAGTCACTTCAGTCTAAGCACTGCACTGTGTGAGACCAAATCGCTTTCATGCCAAGTCTGAACAAAATGTCCGACAAGACCTGATACCCAGGGTGCGCCACGGGGAGGCTGCTCTCATGCACCGCGCGAAATCTACTATAGGTTGGCTCAAAATATCAAAGAGTAGAAGGGCTATCCCCTTATCCAGAGACTATTCTGTGGAGCACTCCAGCCCGGCAGGATCGTCGGTTCAAAAGAGAGATGCGATCCGCCTCGATGTTGTCGCAACCTGAGATATGGAGTGCTGTCAGGGTAATCCTCAAAGCGAGACACCACTATATGATTCTCCTGGTCAGCTGGACCAGATTCCTGGACTATCCCGTTCAGATAGTGCTTGTTCATCTGAACCAGGGCAGGGGTTCCAGACCTCCAGAATTTCTTCAAGGCCAGGAAAACAGTCTGTAGTTTAGATAATTGATTTAGAAAGAAGACTGATCTCTTGACCAAATGTCCCTCACCAACAAAGGACAGCATGGACAATGGTGGCTGTGATGAAGCCACAGATAATTGGCATTTCAGAAACTTGGGCCATGGATTCATCAGACATGAATCTGAGCGGATATCATCCACCCATCAGATGTGATAAAGCAGATGGAAGATGTGGGGGTTGAGTGGCACTATACATTGATGAAACCCTCAGAATGCACCCTTAATAGGGAGTATTTTGTGCCACAAATTCGCAGTATGAATAATTGGTTTCATTCAGAAGCCAAACTAAATTGGTCATATGACTACCCTTTAGCCAATCATATTGCGACAAATAAAAGCTCCGCCAATCGTGAGATGCCCCTGTTTTCACACCTATACCCTTATTTTGGGTATCTTTGGAAAATTTTTCCACCAAGGAGTTTAAAATACCCCCTATTGTCCTGCAGTTCAAGTAAACCAGTTTGAGTATTCAGCTTGATGTACAGTGCAGATGTAACACGGTGACAAACCCTAAAAGCAGCTTATAAACACATTCTATGAAGCAACCCAGGATGCATATCTTTATAGATGGAAACTCACGCTGACACCAGCGAACATCGGGCGAAATTTTGACCTTTCGACCCGACTCCACGGGTCTTCTTCAGAAAACTGAGGTTTTCGCGTTGTCGTCACGTAACTCCCTGTTATTATACGGGTCACTAGGGTTACGTGACGACAACAGCTGTCTGTAGATTGGGGGGAGGGTGTGACGACCTCGATCACGGTTCA
>JAAUYG010103441.1_pt1 | contig 12100 bp, 6 predicted proteins | sample 7278091 | NCBI WGS metagenome assembly JAAUYG01 (sample SAMN14350201, study PRJNA611818) | marine sediment metagenome | isolation source: surface marine sediment (0.6m) | place: French Polynesia: Moorea | collected 2018-08
TCAGCTAGCAGCGAACTGGTTTGAATCTGACCGCGGCAGACGGCAGCCTTATATAGCTGGCGCGCGGACGTAATAGAGGGACCCAGCTCGCCGCTCGCTAATTGGTCGCCTTTTCGCCTATTTTACAATCGCTTTGTGTTTTGGTGTTCGGTTTTCCGCCGATTTCTCTCTTCATTTCCACTCAATTCTGGAAAGTGAAAGCTCAATCGAAAGCGAATGAATTTCCCCATCGAGTGATATACAGCTTAGTACACAGAGAGCATTGTTCACCCATGGTTTGGAATGTTAAAGTGACTAGTTTGCGGAAATTGACACCAACTTTTGGCAAATATTCCTTAATTTTTCAAAAAAATCTTTGATGTAGAGTGGAAATTTCAGTTGTAGACGTTAATTATAGTATTTGTCTCTATCACTGTGCTAAATTTTGATGTCTGTCCTACTCCAGTAAGCTGCAACCCAGGGTTTAAATTTGTACGGGTAGCACATCCAGGTGCAGTAGACGCCATTTTGCTTCACATCAGCTACTGTATCAACCGTGAGTCAAAAGCTCGGCCATTCATTGAGTGTTTGTATTAGTATTGTGTTATTGTCAGTAGGCACTGATGATATGTCTTTCATGGCTGTCAGTTGTAATTTTAATAAATCTAAGCTTGAACCCACACGATATTCGGATAACATTTAACTTCGTATCACCCTATATAGGCTCATGCCATAGTAGTAGTCTCGACAGTGGCCGTGTAAAAAAATCTCAGTTCGATTCCTGCATCATTGCATGGTCATTGACTGTGTTAAAGTGCATGTGCTGCTGAGGCACCTAAGTTCACTATATAGACAAATAATTTGTAACGTTCAATGTGAAATTATTAAGAATATCTCCCCCGGCACAAAGGGCATATGCAAGACTTATTATGAGCAAACTGAAGTCACTTTGTCTTAATAGAGCTCCACATTGGTCCAAATAATTATGCTATGTCATACGTAACTTTTTATTTTGTCCCCATGTCACTTGACGTCACTTTCTACACTTTTTGTAAAAGCACGTTGGATTTCTACAACTTTTAAAGTGGCCGTGTCGCACTTCTTTTTTTTTCACCCATGTGGAGCCGTCTACATGGGTCCAAATAATTTATGCTGTGTCACACCTTACTTTTTTTTCTGTGCCCCATGTCACTTTTATAAGAATTTTACTTCGTCACGTCACTTTTTATAAATATTATATATGTATATATTTATGTTATGTGTAGGCTTACATTTGCCGGAGTATTAGAGACAAATCAAAGACATTTTTCAAGGTCCGGTGGGGAAGACAGAGATCCAGCACACCGAAAGGCTCTCTACCTCTCACAGTTTATTTCCAAAATGACGTTATATCAAGACAACAGGCATAGTTCACAGGTCAAACAATATGACATCACGCATATTTGGTAAATTTACTTATCAATGAGCCCACGTCTACTCTTCATTCTGATTGGCTGTTAACCCAACCTTCCAGTACTTCTGGAAAGTCACCGTCAGGTGTCATCCCAAGCAACTTTCGACCCAGAAACCATGGTGACCCCGGTTGACTTCATCGGGATGTAGACCACGGTCTCTAGGCCACTTTAGCAGGTACAAAACATTAATTATTACGATACAAATCAGCGCCTGACAAGAGTTTTTCCCCAGCTTCTGGAGGAAACAATTTGCTTTCCTCGCCATATTTCAGGGTTGGACAGTAACGACGAAAACATAGCCCATGATTTGCCCACACTGACCAGCCAGAACAATCCTTAGGCTAGTTGTAAACATCATCAGGCAGTACCCCACGATTCCCGATCTGGATATAGCATTTGTTTCCCCGTATCAGAAGACCCAAAATCCTTAATCACAAATGTTGGTTCAGGCAGACACCCAACGGCTTCCTTAATTGGGGGCGGCATAGAAACTTACTAGACAGTTTCCTGAAACGCAAGGAGGCATCCCGTTAATGAGCATCGAAATATGTGCAATTTTACAGGTTTTTTGTCGCGGTTACATGTTTTAAGTCAGTAAAGAATCCATATGATTGAGGTTTGCTTCTGTAAAATATCAGCATGGTACTTATGTAGAGCTAACAATCATGACCAGTATTGCCCAAAGATTTTCAAGTGAGAGTTGATGCACGGAATACAGCTTTTCATATTTTTTAAGTCGAGCGAAAAGTCATTGTATACCAGAAACTTCCCCCATGGTTTATGATAACCTGGAGAACTCCTTTTCCAAACACGAAAGTCATCGATGAATATTTGCCAATGCTAGACTTTGTGCCGATTCTTTAGACTGCAGCTCAGTTGGGTGCTAAAATTTATCCAGTGTTGATTTTGACCTTCAAGGTCGTTCAAGGTCAAATCTAGTATCACTGATGAACTCCCCATATATGATTTCCTATTAGTGTCGAATAATAACTAGGAGTCTATCTCAACGGTTTGTCAATTATTGAGAGTTACCAAGTGTTAAAAGAAAATTAGTAGGGGAAATTATGTGTACCGAGTGCACACTGTGTCAGTCGCACAATAATGCCAATAAGTCCCAGGGATGTCACTAACCTGTCAAGGATTTTCAGAGTTACTGAGCAGAGTGCATTTTTTTACAGTTTTTCGCCGAGTGAAAAGGCGCATTAAACCGAAAATCTCCCACCCCACCCCACCCCCAGCATGCATGATAACCTGCTAGGCAATCCTTTTCCTAATATGAAAGTCATCCGATCCTGATTTTGACCTTTCAGTTCAAGGTCGCTTGAAGTCGAATCCAGTAGCACGGCTGAACTCGCCATATATGATTTCCTATTGTTATCTAATAGTAATCATGGTAATAGGGAGCATTTGGCGCCACAAATTCGCAGATGAATAATCGGTTTCATTCGGAAGCCAACCTACTTTGGTCATATGACTACCCTTTAGCCAATCCTATTGCGACAAATAAAAGCTACGCCAATCGTGAGATGCCCCTGTTTTCGCGCCTTTATCCTTCTTTTGGGTATCTTCGGAAAATTTTCCCGCCAAGGTGTTTAAAATACTCCCTATTATAGGGGACTGTCTCTAACGGTTTGTCAAGTATCGACTGTTAAACAGTGTTAACGGAAATTAGTAGGGGAATTCGTGTGCACCGTGTACATACAATGCCAGTCACAACTAGACCAATAAATTCCAGAAAGGGTACTTACCTGGAGATAACATTCAAGAAATATCACAGGTATTGGCCATGATGTTTTGGACTCAGATGCGTGCTGTAATTTTGACAGTTTTGTCCCGCAAAACTGAGTGAAAGTCGTTCGGCACTGAAAATCGTACTCTTGTGTGTGCTCAGTATAACCTAGGGAAGTCCTATTCGAAATATTAAACCACCCCGTAAAAAGTTGTCGCTGCTAAACCCAATTTTAGTGGAGGCTGTTGGCCGGCGGAAAATACTAAAAAAACAAATCAGAAAAACAATCCGATGGGACCATGACATCTCGTCCTATGATACGGAAAGCAAAATAATTTTTGGCTGCACGGCAAACAACCTCGCCTGCAGCAAGCAGGCCCAAAAAGAGGCCCAACTCCAAGTTAGCAGTCCAACCCATACACATTTACTGAAGAAAACAGATAATATTTATTATATTGAAAAATTTATTCTAAGTTTGAAGTTCCAGAATTTAATGTTTTATCTGCTCCCGTTAACTGACACAAGAAATTTTGACCTTAGCATCCCTGAAGACCAAACAAATATGACGTCACAGAGTCCAGTATAATATTGATCTCAAGTATTATGGAAACTAAATGATCGAGATTTGGTTTGATTTGAATTCAGCGTCGACCTCGGTTTTACTTAATATTGTCGACAGGGAGAAGCTAGGGACACGAAAACATCTTCCCTTGTCGAATGATTCTTTTACCTGCCAAAACCACAAGACAATTCATAGATCTATATGCTCTCACGTTTATGTAACCCCCCACCCCCACGACCGGATACGAGAATGGAGAAAACCTCTCCCAACTTTGCTAAACTTCAGTGATACGGCGGGGAAGTAATGTGTCGGCCCAAAATGAACCGTATCCGAAAGCCACTAACAGCACCCAGATTAAAAACAGGAAGAGCTGGTCCACGTCAAATTTCAGAGGGTAATCTTGATTGGGCAACTATAAGTAATGTGTCGGCCAAAAATGAACCGTATCCGAAAGCCACCAACAGCACCCAGATTAAAAACAGGAAGAGCTGGTCCACGGCAAATTTCAGGGTAATCTTGATGGGCAACTATATACGCTTGGCTGGGTTAAGATAATATGGATAATGAAATGCGGTAGTAACAGACAGAAACATGCGTTTACACATGCCCGTGTAGTGTGTACACACAATATTCAAAGGTAAATTAAACACATTGTTTGCATCACCTAAAAACATGGACCAGGAACAAGAGGAAGGTGTAGCCTTCTTTGTTAAATCCTATTTGGGCTACTGACATAAACGCACGTGTTGGTGCCGATGCCTGGTCCTTCCGCCTTTGTTCTATTAAAAGCGGCATATTAAGCTTATGCACCCTGAAACAAGGTTGAATGTCATCGTCGTCATTCCGCGAATATATGGCAGCGGTAATTTCTCGTTGCACCATGCACGTCTTTTTTGGCTTGGTCCTGGTGTGGTCTGCGTTCCCTGTAGACGGAGTGTCATGTCCTGCCAGCTGCGTTTGTACCTCCAGTCTAAACGTGACGTGCAATTTAACAAAACACGAAGATTACGCCGCACTGCGTTACCTGGATTCCAGAACGGAAGCTCTGGCGTGCACCGTGGAAAAAATGTTTAACGAAAGTGCGGCGAACTTTAGCCATTTAAATAATCTCAAAACATTAGTCCTGGGGCCGAGCAAAAAGTATGAAGATATTTTCCAAGCTATACGAGATGGCGCCACAACGCAGTTCCAACGCCAGACGTTGTTCCAGAACTTGACAGGTTTGTCGTACTTGGGAATAAACTTAGTAACGACACACTTCGACCCGGTATTACTGGGAAACGTTCCCAACATAAAAACGCTGGACTTGTCATACTTGCTGATGAAACCCAACATGTTTGTGGAGATTTTGAGGTGGGTGAACCAGAACAACTTTTCAATCCATACCCTACTGATGAAAAGCACGCAACTTCGAAATTCAGTACATCCATCCCGCTTCATATACACTAGAGACGATATCTATCAGAACGTGAATAATCTGCCGCTGAAGATTTTAGACTTTTCTGACAATATAGCCTTGGTTCTGCAGGTAGGGCTAACTTTCTATCTGCCTCAGCTGGAAACAGTTCGGTTGGGAGGAAGTGACGTATTGACGTATGATGGTTTTCAGCATCATCACATCAAATATGTTTATTATCTTATCCTTGACCTTACGATTCACCCATCTATCAAAGAATGTGGATTGAAATTTCCCAATCCCCGTCCAAAAAATCCCTTCTATTCCAATGGAGAGTCAGATATGTATTCAAGGATGGCACATTCAGGAAAAGACTATAATCAAACTTCGACAGAAGCCGTAGATGTAAATTTCCACCAATTGCTCGCTAGAACGAGTAAGCTACTGGACCACGTGGCAGACAGCCAAGAGTCAGAATGCTTCTTAGGTCGTCAGTTCCCCTTGCCAAGGCATCTGGAAAGATTAATCTTTGTTAACGACCACAGCATCGTTACTACCGCATTTTTCAGACAAATCAAGTTATTTTGTTTACACCCGTCGAATAATTTGCTGTATTTTGATGCATCCCGCTGTGATATGCACCTTCTGGTACCGGACAAAAGTGGCGTCCGAGGATTAAAGAAGCTTCTCTATTTAAATATACAGGGGACACTAATAACATACAAGACTACAATGTCCTTTTTCACAGATGTGGAATCTCTTGAAGTTTTGCTCCTTGGGGGAAACACCATTCCCATGGACAGGCCAGAAAACCTAGATTTCTTACACATAAAGACCTTGCGCTCTTTGGACATCCAGGGATGTGGCATTAAACGCATGCCACAACATACTCTGATGAACCTTAAGAATCTTCAGTATCTAAATGTAAGTGAAAATAGCCTGGAGGAATTTAACGTCAATATCACGGGCTTAAGATATCTAAAATTCCTAAATCTCAGTGGAAATAACCTTCAGTCCCTTGATAAAGCGACAACGCTCACCCTTGAAGGAGCTGCATTAAGACAAAATTTGACTGTGGATTTGTCTCGCAACCCCCTGGAATGCTCGTGCTCTAACCAGCATTTCGTCCGGTGGTTGCAGACCTCAAGGGCAACGTTCGCTAGGAAAGAGATGACCGTGTGCTCCAACCCCTGGGGCTCTCCCCGTACACCGTGGGCTGTGGATCAGGAACAGCTTTATCGTATCTGCATCCACTTTCAGACAATTGTTTCTTCTGTTGTGTCCGGCCTTGGCGTAAGCCTTGTCATATGCGTTGTCTATGTAGTGTGCAGGCGCCGTTGGACAATTCGGTATTGGATACATGTGGCCAGAGAAGGTTGGCGGAAGAAGCGTGCGGAAGAAGACGAAAGGACTCCCTTGTTGACCAAGCGATACACCTACGATGCCTTTATTGCTTACAGCAGCCATGGTGAGGAGAGAAGGTGGGTCCATATCACTCTGAGGGAGAAACTCGAAACCGCGCACAATCTTAAACTTTGCATGTACCACCGTGATTTCAGAGCTGCTAGAGACCTGGCAGACACCATCGTTGAAGCCATCAACAGCTCAAGAAATACTCTCATCATACTCAGCCCTGCCTTTTTAGACAGCGGCTGGTGCGACTTCGAGGTGAGAATGGCAAACGAGAAAGTGATCAGAGAAAGGCGTGACTCTCTCATCATAGTGATATTCAGCAAGCTCGACAGACCCCACACTCGACTGCCCAAAACCTTGACAAGACTGTTGGAGAAAAAGATCTATCTGGAGTGGACAGAAGACCCGGACGGCCAAAAACTTTTCTGGAGGAGACTGGTAGAAGCCATTGAAAAGAATTCTTCCTACGATTCCTTCGAGGACGCGGCTACCGCAGAACAATGACGAACTGTATACACTATGCTATAAAAGAAGATTCTAAATTCTCTAAAACGCGAATTCCACAACACTACTGCTCGGGTTTCCGTTGACAAATCTATTAAATTCGAGTTGCGATGCATATATCATCCACAGTGATATACAAATAGACAACTTGTGAAGATGGGTAATAAATACAATTTAATTCTAAGTGTCAGCTCGATATAAGTATCTTGTCTTAGGGGGTTTTACTGTATTAGAGTAACAGGATTTAAGCCTTTCGCTGGCTGTATGTAAACATTCATTCTGTACAGGACATATTGAGGCGACAATTGGGAGATCCGCATGATAAAAGTGAATATAATATTTTGTGTAGTTAAATAGTGATGGCAAACTCATCTACCGGTATGCGACATTGGGGCCTTTAGAGTGCCGACGGCTTCCCCCGTGACTCTGATTTCGTTTATACTAGCTTACACGGACTCTCCTAAAGGCGGCAGATACCTAATTATATGGTAGTTGTACGTTAGATCTTCGTTCGATAAATTCCGTGGTCGTCCTAAACACGCAAAATAGTGATACGTTCGAAGTACGTTCAAAGTACGTTACCCATTGGTTATTAATAGGACTCGGGTACGACATAGAAACTAGCTCGACGTATTTAACATGCATATGGCTTAGTTACAAGTACCCCGTGTGAGCGTGTGTCCATGATTATATAATTTACATACAAGTTATGCCCAGCTCTCATGTGGGCGGAACTATGAGCCGCAGGCATGCTTCACTTTTTTGTGCACACACATGTTTTTTAGCTGGACAGCTAATTTGTCTAGGTGCGACAGCGGGAATTTATTCGTTGGTCCGCTTAAAAAAAACACACATGGTGATTAAAATGGCAATTCTTTGTAGGGGTATATATTGCGATATTCATGATATTAGAGTGATCATAGACGTATAGGAGTATAGGAGATCTCCTAAATACGTCTATGGAGCGATCAATGCATATACATTGTATACGAGTACGGCTGCCTTATAACATTAGTCTAGATCTAATAGTAGTACTTGAGGCAACGGTCCAAAAACACAGCGGGGGATGCAGTGAATCTGCATTATATATATATTTAGCATAATAGCTCAGCATCCAATAAGATTATACATTTGTACCAGTGCTTTTACATAGTGACGTATTGCACATATCAGTCTTTTTTACACTCTTTGAACCCCAGTATAGACGATATATTACCTATTTATCACACAACTTGCCATTAGGATTTACCAGTGACATATGGCTTAACTCAGTTATTTGGAATATATATAACCCCTCAAATTCTGGGCGACCTTTTATTTGACTTTTCAAGGTCACTCAAGGGCAATCTAAATGTGCAGTTGGACTCCCAATAGTTTCTTCAGTCTTGAACAGTCTTGAACATGTATGCCTGGCTGCCCCATAAAAGATATGAGCTTTGAATCAGACCGATGGTGATCAGTCAAGGTCAATTTAATGGCACGTTTGGAGTTCTCAGTTATAAGTTCCTATTAGTGTAACAAAAACATATAGCTAACGGACGAGATATAAGCCTTTAAAATGTAAGTCACCTTGACTCAAGGTCAAATCTAATAGTCTCTCCATATGACTTCCTATTAGTGTTTAACAGTACATGTAATATGTGGTCTGAGCTTTGCAACAAAAACTGAGTGACCTTGAATGTCACCTTTCAAGGTCACATACTCTAGGTCAAATCTAATGGTGCAGTTGGGCTACCCATGGCTTCTTATTCCAAAATTTCAGATGCCCTCACCCAGCCTTAACCCAGGGGCAATCTTCTTGAAATTAAATCGCTAGCTTCATCCCTGCATCACTGGGAGTCCCCTCTCCAAATGGAGCCGATTGGTTCAATACTTTTTCAGATATTTTGTTTACAAACACATGAAAAGAGACAAATGTCAAGTAAGAAGCCCAGCAAATCCGTGTCTCGATACAGTTGTTCGAATTTGATCAAAACAAAACAGCCATAAAAATAATTGTTGTCACTGTCATTTATTAAGTCTTATTACAGTCTACATATGCTCAAGCACGCTTGAAAGAATACGCAAACCTTTATCAAATTCAATTACTTGATGGGCTGTTCCAAGATACAGGTACATACGGCAATTACTATATACTTCTGGTATATACTGTTAACAATCCAATACTATTCATGCCATAGAATTACATTTAAAAGCAATTTGTGATGAGGAATGCGCGTTTCTGCCAACACAATTTAAGATACCGGTACCTAATTACCGGGTACATGTATCTGATCACACAGGGGTGACATTTATTTTCCAAATAGCTTACCAGATATGCATCTGTGCATTTCCTCAGGTGTACAACATATACATGTACAGTGTACATAACAATCTTCCTGAATGTTTTACAAATGCATACCTGTATACAAACAAAACGTTTAAAACGTTTTTCGACATACTTGTCTAGTCATCTATTGTTCTTCCAGTAAATAATTTTCTTTTAAGTTAAAGTGTAAATGTGTTAAAGGCATTTTTGTATGGACATGCATTACTATTTCTGCTACTTCCGGACAACTGGAGCTTACCCATCAACAGCCAATTTAGCTACTATAATGCATTCCTGTCAACTAGCAGTGCGCTTTATATTTATGAGTATTTATACTCGGAAGCTCCAAGCAATTCACATTAATGCTAATTTCAATGCTAAAACAGCTGAAAATGGAAGCTTGAACACTAAAATCTATACTATCTATTCTACACAAAAACGTAAGATTGCCAGCTGAGTTATGCATGTGAACATTTCTAATACCAAGCCTGCTGCATTTTTAACCCTCCGGTTTAAAAAAAAATACAAAAGACTTTGTAACATGACTAGTGTTCATACAGCCTCTATCACAAGATAAAACACATATTGGGCTATGATACGCTGCAAGACAAAGCCTTGGACAAAATTCTATACAAATTTAACCAGTGTTACCTGTAAATGAAAATTGCTTACCGAGTAATTAGAGCTTAAGCCACTTGTAAACAAGCAGACATGAAAACAAAATGATATACATGTGTTATCAGTAGTCTTATTTCAATGGGAGAGCACTCTGCCGTGGCCCAAAAATCTGTCCGAATTAGACCAATATCCTTAATGAGAGGGAGAATGAAATGCATTTGCAGTACCCACGTACCCCCAGTCACGCTTTGTGTCCTATCTACAGAGGGTGTACTGTCCTCTGTAGCGTGTAATTTAAGAGAGAGTTCCTAGCTAAAACATAGCTTACCCACAGTCATGCTCTAGCTCATAGCACGTCTGGCCATGGCAGGCCAGCACATGCTAGAAGTGGCCAGATGTCAAATGAAATGTGAAATTATCTGGGTTATGAAACGTCATCGCTGATTTTACCATGAGAACAAAGCACACCATTATCCCATCCCATCAACCAATGGCCGCACCCTAGACAATAACCTATAGTATGCCAGGTACAGCTGGCACAAAGCACATGCCAGATGCTCCTGGCACTAAATGACCACAATTTTATAAATAACACCTCCAGCCAATAGCATTACAAAGATATGCTTTACTGGAACTGTAGGCCTGCATATTTAGACACAAAAGCTATTATTGGCAGCAACATTATTTATTAAGCCTTTGGCCAATTAGTATACAATGGTACACATCGCCATAATTAAACAGCCATGTAATGCATTGTCCCGGCCCAAATCAAAGCCCTGTTCTTTGTTATTAATACCAGGGGCTACCTAAATAGTTCACAACAAATCCAAGTGTACAACAACAATGAAATATATACTGGTATGTATCCATTGATCATGTTGATATAACCTACAGTTACTTCACTAGTTATATCATTAGCAATGTTATTCTCGAAACTAATTCTTGACTTCGCAGCACCTTTAAGTACCGGTAGCTTTAATATGGCAAGGATCAATATTACAGAGACTCTAGCCATTTATATGACATATATAAGCATATATACAATGTAATCAAATTTTTCAATGAAGAAAAAGGGTGCTTCATTGGTGGCTGGCTCTAGCCAAGCATATATGAACAAGTGCACATTTGCCATCTGGTTACCATGTGTACTGCACCTTAATTGCAATGTGTCAACTTACGTGGTACCTCAGTATTAACATCCCTTATGCTTATTTGTATAATCGTAAGGAATATATTCTCAACCACATTGAAGGGATATACATGTTCACGTATACCAAACCTTACTTTTCATTTATAGCCTTCTCTTAGTTTCTGGATCATCTTAACCCCCATCTTTTTGGATATCCTGAAAGAAAAAATCAAGAAAAGTTATTACCACGAATCTTGGTGCTTTATTGTATATGAACATGAAACCAGAAGATGCTGAATATTACTAATATATAACCAATTACTAAACTATACAGCTGAATGTATTTACACCTAATCCTAATCTACACCTACTGGTTACATCTATATGCCTTTATTATCAGATGCACAAACTCAAGTCCAAATCCAGATTTAAGTTATAACTCTATAAAGAATACAACACCGAATATCGACAATGGAAAGTAACTAAGGGCCGACTTTAGAGTGACTGACCCTGTAGCGTAGTGGTTAGAGCACCTGCTCAGTGTGCGGGAGGTGCGGGTTCGATCCCCGACCGCGTCACACCAAATATGTAAAACTGTGAAGTTTGTACTTCTCAGATTATGATTGGCACTAATGAGTTAAGCGACTGACCGAGCAACTCGGAGCCAGTATACTATAACGGTGTGAGTGATGCCTGTGGTGGAACTGAGTCAGGGGCCATACCAGCACATGGGGACAAGCGCTGGTGTACATGTCTTTGTGTACCGGCAGTTTGCATCAGCAGCCACCACTTTCGCAAACATGCAGGCTGTCACTGAGCGGCCAGCAACAGTGCTGCCGCTTTGCAAGGCAGGTGAGCCACAATTAGACCTGGCTAGCGCCTTTGAATCAGGCCAAAGACAGCAGCTATGTTCATGCGGGTACTGATACTTCTACTTTGATCAGAGCAGTACTGTATGTGTACTCACATGCGGCTTATGTTGGGGCAGTACTGTCCTAGGTACAGGAA
>JAAUYG010192867.1_pt1 | contig 12100 bp, 9 predicted proteins | sample 7278091 | NCBI WGS metagenome assembly JAAUYG01 (sample SAMN14350201, study PRJNA611818) | marine sediment metagenome | isolation source: surface marine sediment (0.6m) | place: French Polynesia: Moorea | collected 2018-08
GGCTGCTGGAATCGTCGGCCATCTGGTCCATATTTCAGGTCTCTGCGTGCTAATCTTCAATGCAGTAAAAAGCAGGGCCTGTGCCTCCTACAGATGAGCAATACTCATACATCATATAGTAGCAAGTTATATGGTGAAATCTATCATGAAGGAATTGCCACTTGCCTGAAAAATTCAATTTCAGTTTCGGTCAAACAACACATAATACTAACAGTATTAACTTACCCAGCTACATAAAAATGCGCCCCTTGTTCACTTAGCAATTTCCACACCAGGTGGCATTTCTCTCGTATCCGGTGTTGCACATAGATTTTATCGTCCTGGAACATGGTGTGACACAATTTAAAAAGTGCTAACTTTCGGAAATGTGCTAGTGGTGGATTGGTATATATATGTCTAATGGTCCTGGCTTCCAATCTCAGAGAGGTATCTCCCAATAGATAAGGAACACGTTTATATATGTGATGTCTATAATTAGAAGAGAAAAAGATGGACATGTGACTATATCGTTTGCGCAGAACCTATGGCCACATCAGAGAAGCGGCCTTTGATGAGAGGGAGAAATTACAGTGGTCCTTATCATTTAAAACCCGTCCATTTAACAATTAAGAATTCTCTCCATCAGCCATCAGGGACACCACTCTTATATCTTTAATATCCTTCAATTTTAAGAGCACCTTCAATTTAAGACCATTTATTCTGGCTGAATGGGTGGTCTTTGAATGCAGGGACCACTGTATATAAATCCAATTGAAGCAGATACACATGTACCATCAAAAATGGCCCTTGACACTGGCACTGACACAATGACACTGGCCCTTGTTTTATAACAAGTGACTTAGGCTCAAATAGTCCAAGACACCTTAGTTTTTCTGCTTTGGTTTTAGCACAGATGTCTTTTTTGTAAGACTGCTCTGGTGAGAGGTTCATTTCTTTTAAAAGAGTGGTCAACAAGAGATAGCAAAACAACTTCCAGATACCATTTATAACATCTCCCATCACACCTAAAGCCATTGGAAGCTAGTCTGCAATTTTCACCTGGTCTCTGGAGAAGGCCGGGAACAGCTCCAGGAGACCTCGGTTCTGGATATCCTGCCATTCAGACCCACACAGGAAGTCCTTGGATTCATTACGACACCCAAAAAACAAAATATTTCCTGAAAATAAAATTCAATGCATGGTCATCACTGGAAAAACATGGCTCCAGCTTTGAGCCTACAAATATGAAAATGATGAAGTCTATCACAGTTTTACTTAAGCCGGTTTTTTATTCCAGAAAAAAAGTTGCTAATTCTTTTGACATTAGGACAAGACATGTGACATGTGATAATCTAAGAACAGATTCACACATTTACTGTCCAAATGTTAGTGATGGCTTATTAATTAACTCTAGTTTAAAGACATCTAAGTTAAATTACTTTAGGTACCATATTTCATAAATAAATAATGTCAAAAGCGTAACGCCACTACAACTACGGATCCTACAGAATCCGTGCCTACCCCCAATATTCTGCGATGCCCGCTCTTGTATGAAGCTCCGGAATGGGGCGCAACCCGTTCCTGGGCCCACCATGATCACAGGGGTCACCGCTGGCGGATTGGGAAACTGTATGGTTCCTTTCTTAATCCAGATAGGAATTCGGTAATCGCCTAAAGTGAAATGAGATGACCGAGGAATGGCTGTATTACTGGTACAAATACATATACAGTGGTCCCTCTATTTTAAGTCCACCCATTTGGACCAAGAAAATGTGGTCTTATATTGCAGGTAATGCCACTCTACTGCTTTTGCCAGCAAGGCTGCTGGACGCCGACCCTTTGTGCCGTCATTTCAGTTATCTGCTCTCGATGCACCCATGCAGTCAAAGGCAAGACTGCTGCTCGCTATAGATGAGTAATGCTGATATGCTATACACTGGTAAGTTGTACTGATACCGGGGTAAGTTCTACGGTGAGTTTTAACATGGAGGAATTATCTCTTGATACACATGACCTGATTACTAGTAATCTACAAGTTCAAGGGGATAAATATACATGAATTCGCATTAATATCCCATAGATTTTCTTGCTCAAGTTTAATTTCAATTGTATTTTAATCCTAGCATATTTTAGACCGCCTTCACATCTTCAATGGAATTTTTTTAAGTTTGCTGCCAAATACCGGTAGTAATACTAGCTGAAGAAGTTGTATTCTTTTACTTCGTGGGAATTAAGGTCCACAATTTGCCAAACTCATGGTGTTAGCAAGATAAATAAAATCCGCCATGAGCATTCCTATGTTTACAGTATATCCGATACACAAAAATGTACCAATTATTCTGCAAAGTGTCAATTTGATAGCCTAGACCTATACCAAAGATTTGTCTGAAGGAGAAACACACATACATTCCTATAGTCACTCATCGGGCCACTCAGCCGCTCACTAACCTCTTGGCCAAGGGAGGACCGTTGGCCGAGTGGTTAAGGCAGTAAACTCTCAACCATGAGATTGTGGGTTCAAGTCCCTCCATACACTTAGTTGTCGGTACTTAGAGTCCCTGGGCAAGATTTGTACCCTAAATGTACTCCAGTTCACTCAGCCATAAAATGAGTACCTGGCAATACACAGAGAAAGCTATTGTACATTGATCACCCGTGGCGCTTTGTAGCATGTATCCAGGTTGTATGCTCTGTTGCGGAGTTGAGAAGGTGTTGGTGTGTCCAGGTGTGCCGGGGGTTATGAAATATGTAAAGCGGTCTAAGCTCGTTCGAGGATAAAGCGCTATATAAGAACTGCATCTTATTATTATCGTGCAAACTGTTCAATCCTACCCTTGTCACAGGAGAAGCCAGACAGCCAGTTGGAGCACACACCTCGCCGAGGTTTCACTAACTTCGTCTTGTACTTAACCACAGCCATAAGAACTTGAATTTCTGACGGATGTCTCTGAAAATGGGGAGGAAAATAAACTTAAAACAGAATATGCAATATACCGGCATGATTGAATATTTGAGGCACACAATGTCAAAATTTTTCTGGAACTCAAAAGTACTGCCTTATATAATATTTTACCAAGCCCTTTTGCATGAAATGAATAAAGAAATATGACAAACTACTACCGGGACCACCTGCTTATAAAGACCACATTTTACAGGTCCCCAGGGATATACTTTCGATGTTGTTAAACCTCCATATAAAGACCATCTGTGTATAAGAGTTAAGAAGTTAAAGAACCACCTTTTCTTGGACCTCTGGGTGGTCTATATATAGAGGTTTCACTGTACATCCTGTTTATCAATCTACATACTTACATCTAGTGACGACGCTATGCTAAATGCCCGAGGTTTCAATGGTGGGATAAGATCGAACAGATAATCGAGTGGTATTATAGACGTTGCATGTGGAAAATCTGCCAGAACCTGTAACCAGAATGGATTAAAATATCTCATAAAATTGAACACCGTAATTTTTTTTTCAATGCCCCCCTCCCCCATTATCTACAACTACACAGTACCTAAAATGGCAACCAGCAAAACATAAAAAAAGATATTTCAATGAACCCACCAAGCGTAATAATCAGAAACATGCTGACTGGCACTAGTAAACCAAGGTTTTTTTCAGATTTGAAATTCCTTGATAAGCTGACAAAAGCAGAACAATTTCATTTCCATCTTGGTTGGGCAGATTGGTGCCACATGAAGGTATTTGTTGCATCTCCAGGACAAAAACCTATTATTAGCCTGTGCTTCCTGAAAATACTAAAACCAAAATTGTCAATGTTAATTTTACTATAAAAAGCAAAGTTTTTTACCGAAAGCCAATTCAACACCAGATCAATGGCTTCTTGTTTAAAATTAGCCTTGTTACCTCAAGAATATTTCGTCTTGGTCTGTTGACATAGCTATAAAGCTCTTCCTGAAAGAAATCAAAAGATTTTCCCTGTTATGAGGTGAGCGGGACATTTTGCCACGTTGCACATTTTTTCACAATTACATATGCAATGTGAACCCCTGGAATTAAAGACCACAAACAGCCAAAGCCAAAGTGGTCTTAATTCAGGCCTGGTCTTAATTCTGAGCCCAGACAGCATCCACTAGGTGGTCTTAATTGTGGGGCAGTCTTAAGGCAGGGGTTTCCACTGTAACTTGAAATCACCCAACCATGACTGGATTTTTTTGAAAATACTTAAAATGTAAATTACTTAGATTTTTAGCCAATTGCTCAGACTGGCGACTTAAAGTCAAAATTTAAGACTTAGGTATTTTTGAAAAATCCACCCCAGGGTGCATCAGGACAGGAGTTTTAATAAAAAAAAAAATAAATAAATAAATCTAAGCTCTGACTTGACGAGCAATTTGATTGACTTAAACTCTTATAAAGTCAAACTATAGACTCAAGTAAAATCATGAAACCTGGCCCTCTCACCTGCCCCTCAGCTGTGCAAAATTCCCGCAGTTTCTCCACTTCTAAATCGCTGTTGGAGAAAAATGCCAGCAGCTCAAAGAAGTAACGTCGAGGGATGGAACAGATATCGAAGTAGTTTTCTGCCAGGTACTGTAGGCTGCATGGTCGTGGAACGTTGAAAGGCACAACTCCATCTGTACGAAAAACAAAACCACTGTAAAGACATGGTGTATGGACAGAGTGACCTAGCTGCTTGTGGTCTGTTAAAACAGTGGACAGTCAATTTAAGACCTTCCCTGGCAAAGAAATAAGACCAGCCCAGATATAAGACTACTTATTGGATGATCAAATATTACATGCCACTGTTACATTTTTCGGAATTAAAAGCAAGACCACCTCAGAATCAAGACCGTTCCGGCTGCAATTGTGGGTGGTCTTAGTACAGTTTTCAAGGGTTTTTTTTTCGGAATTAAGACCACTTTGCCATTAAGACCCCTTTGGCCACAACCAGGGGTGGTCTTAAATCTGAGCTTCCACTCTACTATTATGGCCTTCACAGATAACTTGGCCTTCAAGTTACTTATACATACAACAAGAAGTTCTTCATGTCAATATCTTACATGTATTTCAGCCAACGATAATGCAGGTACCGCGATTACTTAACATGCTTAACCAAAACATAACAAGATAGTTTCACTACACTGATCTCTCTCTCATAGAGACCACTTGCTGCAGAGGACATACACTGCTCCGCCTATTTTGCAATCCGATTTTAAGACCTTGATTATGGGACAAAATAACTTTGATACGGTCCCAAATTGCCAATCTGCACATCAAATGGCGTTAGTTGTAAGACCACATTTTCTTGCTGCCATGGGTGATCTTAAAATAGAGGTAACCCTGTAAATCGTTCGATTATGTTACACTAAAAGCACACAGCTGTGCGAATACTTTTTGTTTATTTCTACTTTAATACACAAAAACCTGTACAACTGAGATGTGCTATAGTCCATGTCTCTAGGTTGAAGAATCACATTCCGGAGTGCTTAGTTGACCTACGAATCACAAACCTGGATCAGTGGGACTAAGTGAGATTTGCATCTCTGGATCTATATCCAGAAGCTTTACAAACTCCTCTACGACATCTGGAAGATTCTGTGGTCGCACCATCACAATGTCTCCAGGGCTGTAACTGAAAAATAATTATAATAAATTAAGAAAGATAATAAATATTGACACAATGCAACTACTATGGCTGAATACAACGGCTCAAGCAAGCTCCATGATTTTATCAACTCTACTTTGGTCAGTGATCCAAAGAGATACGATTAGAACATATGTCACCGTTGTGCGCTGCTTCTACATGCACATGTACTGTATTTTGGATCCAAATTACATCAATTACATGACAGTGCAATACGTGTAGTTTATAATATCTAGTATTCTATCAGCCGTAGACGCATATCGGCACCAACCATAAGCCATTGTATGATGTCGTTAATAGCTGAGACTGGATTGGCAGTTCTTCCCAAGCTGTCGGACTTTGCTCAGGGAAGAGCTACCATGCCAGTCGCAGCTATGGTAAAACTACAAATGTACATGTTACATATACAAGTTACACTGTACTTTTGTACTCATCTCCGCCACAGTACAGGATTTTAGTCAACGGAGTAGTAGATGGATCAACATGAATTGATTACATGGGTATATCAAATGCAGGTGAAACTATCAGCGAAAGACGCACTGCTATGAACATGAAAATTGTATGAAACTACAATCCTCTATGCATGTAAAAGTACTATTTTTTTCCACCATCATTATTATCATCATTTACTCAAGTGTTTTACTCAATTAGTAACACAGGTAATAATATGCACATCGAAGCATGCTGACAACAAATACTTGGGTAACACATGATCGGCTCCCTTAAAGTACAGGAAATTGATCTCTGAACTTGGCTGCGTATCCTGCAAATTAAGCTATGGAATGACAAAATAAAGCTAAAAAAAAACCAAACTCCAAATCCAGATGAGCGACCTGATTTCGGATCCAGATATATCCAGTCGCACCAGGCGAACATCCTGCCAATGATCTGCTGCTGTCACTCGATTGTTCGAAATCAATCTGGCATAGAACGGATTCTTTTCACTTGGTTCCTTCTTGCTCGCCTGATTTAAACCGTCCACAAATCCGTTTTGAATTGTTTCTCCTCCAACTACGGTGCGCACTGTGTATTTAGGTGCGGGCCTGAAAATAGAAAGGGATTTTTTAAATTACACGGCAACCTCAGAATTAAGACCACAGCAAAGGAATCTTATCTGGTTTTAATTGTGAGGTACCGGTACTTCTTTGTAAGACTACCAAACCACGAAGATGCAGTTTTGGTCTTGAGGTGGTTCCAAAGTGAGGCTCCATTGCACATATGCATATTAACAAAGCATTTATGCATACATTTTTATGTTAATTCCACTCTTACCAAGGACTTTAAGATAGTCAAACCTGCTCTAAAGACCACCTGTATATAAAGACCACCTGCTTACAAGACCACATTTTATATGGCCACAAGAGTATATTTTCTCTGCTATTGAACCTCCATATAAAGACCACCTGTGTATAAAGACCACATTGTGTAGGTCCCTAAGGGTGGTCTTTATATACCTTTGGGAAGGGTGAGCTCTAAATTCATTTATAGTAGTAGAGACAAAATTATTTTGGTCGCATTAGAGGGGGTGCCCTTTGTACAGAAGAGAGTGGCCACTAAGAGAGGGACGTTTGTATCATTAGTTTTAGCTTTGAAAACTGTATAAAACAATCCTTGTCTTAAAACCAACCGTATTTGGTCACTCAGAATTTCCTGTCCTGGAAGCAAAGGGTAGAGCTCCAACAGCTTGCTCCAGAGATTGTCTATCCAGGAATCCACCACAGCATCAGCTCTGGAAAGGGATACATAACATGTTAATTGTAAGTGGCTTGCACACTACACTTTTCCTATAACTGACAACAGAAAAGTGCACGAATACTGGGTGCTAGTGGTGTTTTCAGTGTTCACTTGTGGTCAACTTGCTGATTGTACAGTAGTCGCCCTCTAATAAGGACAGCCCTACAACCAAACAATTCTATCCATATTAGAGAGGTGTCCTTTGGTTAGAGGGAGCATTACATACATTCATGGTATTTGCTGCCAAGAATGTCTGTCCTTTCTAGAGAATGTCCTTTAAAAGAGAGACTACTGCACTTCATGCAATCAAAGCATACTTACATACACTCGGTGGTAAATATGAAATGAAGTGATTGGTTTTAATATGCCGCCTTTTGCGCATGGACATGGGCTAAACTGCCCCAAGCAGCACGTTGGCAAAAATATGAGGTGAAAGCTGACTGGATTCAAACTTGTGACCGATTAGTCTGAAGTTAAGCGTCTTATTGCTCCGCCAACATGACGCCACTTCTATAAGCTCTACAGACGCAGCACTGCTGCAACAGTTCAAATTTTGAAATGTCAAATATGAAAAAAAAAAATAATGCAAGATTTTCAGGAATTAGCGATCTACCCGGTATGCAAATTTGTGTAGGAAGATGATACTAACCCTTGTCTAAAGTCTCATTCCTCTGTATTTTTTAAATCTTCAAAAATTTAATCTAGGTTTTCACAAATGGATTTGAATTGTTCCAAGACAATCTATTTTCTCCAAGAAGCAAGAATATTCTGTCATCTTGCCCGCAGTGTCCAATTAATATGTAAAGCGCTTTGAGCTCTTTCTAGGAAAAACCGCTAAATAAGAACTGTATAATTGGTACCTGGTAGTACATGCAGTAGTAGCAGTAGCATTGCTATTATAGTTACTATAATTAGTAGTAGCAGTAGTAGTAGTAGTAGTAGTAGTAGTAGTAGTAGTAGTGGTAGTGGTGGTGATGGTGGTTGTAGTGGTAGTGGTGGTAGTAGTAGTAGTAGTAGTAGTAGTAGTAGTAGTAGTAGTAGTAGTAGTAGTAGTAGTAGTTGTATCTCACCCCAGGTCATGTTGGTCATCAGCCAGGCCCAGCGGCTGAACGGTGCTGCCCCCTAGCTGCTGCAAACGCCTGTGAAGCTTCTTACCAATGAAGTTGAACCTGGAAAGCCACATCATGAGCAGGTAACAACAACTCAATAATTGCAAAGAAATTTGATGAATGGAAGTATTGTGTCACAACACCATAGCAGATTAGATTCTAGTACTTGGTACTTGCGTACTTCTGATAGGAGGAATCCCCCAACGCCAGCACAGAAAACTTGACACCGCTCAGAGAGTTGGATGGCAGGTTCTTTCTCAAGATAAACCTCCAGAACATCTGAAATCACAAAGTAAAGAAATCTTCTTATCTCCTAAGGTTGTTGAGGAATAAACTTTTCGACGAATATACTGTCTATTAGTTATCTTAGCAATGCAATGATCGTGTCTTATACATGTTATACGATGCTCTTGCCAAAGGACACCTCTGCAATAAGGACTGAATTACTTGGTAGCAGGTGTTTTTAATACATTCAGTCCTCCCTCTCACCAAAGGATATGTCCCTAACGAGGCCAATTATTTGGAAGAAGGCGTGTCCATAGCAAAGGGGGACTACTACATGTACATGTACTGTAGATGCTGAATCAAAACGACTTCTACAAAATACCCATTAAGCTACCGGGTACATACAAATAAAGAAATGGTATACTGTACAAGTTCATGGAAGTCATAAGAATGACCTGGTTAGGCGATTGTGCCATAAGCCAATTCTTTTATCATTTGTTTTCCATATCATGGCCCAGGGTACTAATTCTATGCTGCTCCTAACTCACAAGTCTCTTAGGAGAAGCATAATTAAGTGTAGAATGTTAAGGGCATGTATGGCTGGACACCTCAAAGAAAGGATCTCAAGATAACGCAAATGTGGCTTATAACACTTCCTACAAGACGTACGAAAATGAGGGATTTGTTCCAGACTGACAAACCTTCATGTTTTCTGGAGGGTCTCCTTGGCCTGTGGTTGCCACCACGAATACCACAACTGCCTCATGTATCAGCTTTGCCTGGAAATACATCAATCGTTGCTGGAAGCTATAATCAACATGATCAATACCTGCAGCTTTAGCATGTTTAGCAGGTATGTCTAGCCGAAAACTGCCACATGCAAGCCCGGTTTGTGACATTTTAACTGACACATGGCCTGCCTTGTCCATCAGAAAATGGCAATACAATACTCCCTGCGATATAAGACTCCTCCATTTAAAAAGAAATCCCTCCATTTTAAGACCCCCCATCAGTGATCGACTTTTATATACATATATGTTCAATATAAACATGACAAATATCCCTCCATTTGTAGGCCACCTTCAATTTAAGACCATGCTTTTTTTATTTTTTTGGAAGTACCGGTGGTCCTTAAAATACAGGGATACACTGTAGCCCCGAGGGGTGGGGGTGGGGGATTGTAGCTACAGGCAAGACAGTTTGGGCTTGGGCGGGGCGGGGGTGGGGGGGGGTACTGGTATGTGGTGACAAACAACCACAAAGTCAGTATCATGAGCGATGCTGCTAATGCAGAAAGCCAAACAAAGAAAAGACTGCAATGTTAATGACGTAGCTATACAGCTAAAATAGCAGATAGAGCCAAATATGCATTTCAACATGTCACAATGACTATCCCTTACTTAAGGCCATTTAACATGTTTACTAATCAACCACTTGGGCTGAAAATTTTATTTAACTTCATAATACATTTATATAATAAAACGAAAGTTCTGAGGTTCAACAGTCCATACACATTATTTTTTTATAACCAAGTACCTTACATTTAATTAAGACCTTAAATATAAATTTTCTTAAATTTATATCAAGCTTACACAACATGAACAATAATCATAAATGTTTTGTGAAAAGCATGATTTCACTGGTCTGTTAAACATATCAAATACACTAGAGTGAAAACGGGCTCGAGACACTTCTGTCATGAGAGACCGCCTGTCATGAAAAATCACATATTCCTGGCAGAAGGTCCTACATTTCAGTATAACCATGATAACTGAACCTTTCGGCAAAGACCACGTGTCCTGAGGGATCACATTTTAATGGTCAATGGGGCGGGTCTTTCAAGACATGCAGGTTCTACTGTACCTAGGAAATAAGATCACTTTGATCAAACTTGTCACAAAGTGCCTTTAAACTGAAAAATTTTTTGGATATTGTTTTTGCAAACCAACCGCAAACGTACCACTGGATAGTCATCCAATGCCAGGACACAAGTGGTGAACAGGTGCCTCTTGCCCCCTCGCCCGATCCTTTCTGCAACATCCTGTGCAGTGCCAGTTTCACTGCCATACAGAACCGTCAGCCTCCTTTCACTCATTTCTCCTCCTAAACCATGCAAAAAGAAAGCATATGTACAGTGGAACCTGGGAATTAGGGACACCCAAGGGACTGTGAAAAACTGTCCTCAATTCTGAGGTGGTCTTATTTCTCAGGTCCATCTCTGTGTACTGAATATACCTAGGGACTGAAGTAGCTGCCCTTAATTCCCAGGTTGTCCTTATTTCTCAGATGGTCGCAAAGACAGGTTTTACCAGTCTAGGTAAACATGTAGATTCAATTAGATATGCTGTTGGTATCGGGATATACAAGGACATGCTGCACACAAATATAAAGTCAATAGCAGAGTAATTGACTCATTACTAGTACATGTACATATATTCCTGACAAATTCCAAAAACTCCTATTGGTAGTGGTACCATTTAGCAAAAAATTTCATTGTTTCGTTTTTTTTCTAAATGGTCTTTTCGCAGCTAACTACACTGATATATCTACAACAGCACTGCCTATGCTGCCAGGATGATTGGTGCACTGGTTAGCCGAAAGACGGTCAAAGACCTGTCTCCTGCAAGTCAATTTCTTTTGACACTTTTCTACAAACACACACACTGCCGTGTCAATCACAAAATGGCAATAGCTGCAAGCCAGGTATTCCGGATAGCACACTGGGTCACAAATGTGGTACATGATGGCATAGCCCAATAAGCATGATAGCACCCTGTACACAAGATACTCCATACTACTAGTACATGTATTACTAGTACATGTATTACGTGATATAAGAGTCCAATATGTATTGTACGTTTTTTACCGTTTTTCAAAAAGTCGCAATTGTAACCTACATCGTTTGGTTCACAAAGCATTCTTGAAGCAGCACATACAAAATGCAACGTAGAAGAAACACCATCTTCCCAGCATATGTAATAAAAACGTATGCTGAATATCGCCTGTTTCGAACGACACCGGGTTTATCACCGTGACACCTAGCGACTGACAAGGAGCAGCTGAGGTATGGAGATTCAGACTTTGCAAAGCTCAGATTACAATAGCAAACCTATAATGCAACCAATCCCCATGGTCGAGGTCAAGCTGTGGCAGTGTGCTTATACTAGCTTGTATATGTTCATTAGACGCCCGGGTTAGACGTACATCCTGGAAAGGGGATGGGCGCAGTGGCAGATATATATACAACACCTGGGCTTCATTTACTGCTATTGACATTTAATGTCATTACTCCACACATATTTCCAGCCAACTGGCATGGGTATTGTTTATTGTTTATTGACAATACATAAAACATACAATATATACAAAGGGGCGGAAGGGTTAATTAAAACAATAGACACTCCCCCTACCATTAAAATGCACACCCTGAAGGCTTCTCTTAAA
>JAAUYG010235276.1_pt1 | contig 12100 bp, 2 predicted proteins | sample 7278091 | NCBI WGS metagenome assembly JAAUYG01 (sample SAMN14350201, study PRJNA611818) | marine sediment metagenome | isolation source: surface marine sediment (0.6m) | place: French Polynesia: Moorea | collected 2018-08
ATATGACCATGAGTGGTTGAAAGCCGACTATAAGCCTGATCCCCCCCACCCCCCACCCCCAACGTACAGCTGACCGAAATTTGGCTACCGCTGTATCTTGCTCCTGGCCAAAGGGTTATGTTTCTGCGGGAATTATTTACTCGTACGTCTTGCCATAGATCATGGAGATTGCAGAGCCGTGCGACACTTTTACGAAGGGCTGTTGCTCATAGCGTACTATGCTGTATGCCGCGAGGGACATAACACCACAGAGAAGGATGAACCGGGACTCTAATCGAGAGCATCGTAGGTAGGCTTAAGATATGTAACAGGTAGCACTGGTAGTCACCACAAAGGCTAAATCATTTTCTGCTATGCCATATCAAAGAAATCACAAACAAATCAGGTAATTCCACGCAGATGCAAGCCTGTCAACGGGCATGGCAGCCATTGTCTCTAGCTTTAATCTAACCAAGCCGGGCCGGAAACTCGGGGCCGGCGTGTGTAAAACACGACACGCTTGTTTGTGTCAATTTTGGTTTGTTATTTTAGACCCAGTGGCCATGGCAGGAACACACGTTTTGGTGACACGGGAACACCATGGAACCCCCATGATACTCATAATCAGGTAACGCCATTCACAGGACCGCTGCCGGGTTCTGCCCTCTTGGCCCACCATGGTGACACAGAGAAGGTCTACCGTATGGTATGCCGAGTGTCACATAAAAGTTTCTCTAACGAAATCATCCGTTTAACATGTCAACATAGGACTCGTTTGTTAATAAGGTTTTATAGTGCACATTTCTTACCCCATCGCATCATTTTGTGATTCTTGGGCATGATGTTAGCACTCGCTGACGTATTTTTTTTCTAGAATCCACATGATACGTTATCGACTCGAGTGATAATTGTAGTAAATTCTGTATCAGATGTATGTAGTAAGAAGTTAAATGGGTTAATTCACTAGATGCCGTACTTCGCCATTCCCTACGACCATAATAAAATCTCCAGTGTTTGAGCTGCACTTACCCAGCATTTAGATTTGCATTCGGATTTAGACTTGCATTCGACATGCAAGTCTAAATCCTCACAACCTGACTCTCTTAATCGTCACATACAAGGATGCCGCCACCCACGGTTACCAAGGCAACCAGCCTAACATCCCGCCTGAGGCCCAGTCGAGTCTGGATACACTATACCGGATACTGGAGACACAGAGCAGACGGATCCAGCGTTTGGAGCGCGAAAACCAAGGGCTTAGGAAGGAAAATCAGGCGCTCCAACAACAAATTGCGTCGTTTCCTGTTTATGACGTATCTCCTACGATTGAAAAACGAAGAACTGGTAGGCATGTAGATAGGTTACTGACAGCCGATATATCCTCTGGTTACACCACGGAATAACAGCTTCTACCAGCTCGGTACTACATCATATCGAATCTTATTAAGGTCAATGAATGAATTAATTAATTAATTGGTTAATTGGTTAATTAATTAATTAATATCGAACCTTAGTAAGGTTAATTTCAAACTGCTACTCCTACAAATCGCAGCCTTAATCAATCAATTAATCAGTCAGTCAGCAGTCAGTCAGTCAGTCAGTCAATCAATATATTAATTAATTAATTAATTAATTAATTAATTAATTAATTAATTAATTAATTAATTAATTAGACGTTTTGCAGTTTATATTAATGGTACGTTCTCTCTAACTTAGCAGCACAAATTATAAGAGATGATACTTGCATGATCTGTTATGCTGAAATTGAGCCAGACGATTTTTTCCTATGACTTAGATCCTCGCTTTTCTTTGAGGTAGATATTTATGAGTTGATTAGGTGCAACCTTACAAACATCACTAAGCCCTGTTTCCCTTCCAGTGACGTGTGCGTTGTTTGTGGACGGAGACGCTAACCCCCACTTCCGGTCTGCCGTATCAGAGATGAGAATTGAGCTGCAGACGATGTTTGAGCGTGAGGACGTGAAGCTCCATGTTGAGGACGCTGTATATGGCAGGCGAGATGTTCCAGTATTACTGCCGTGCCTGGTACAGGGCCGGCAGGGCACTGACAGCGAGCACACGTTCAGCATGTACAGGAAGTCAGGTCTGACACCATAGAGATAATTCAAAACAACTTCTGTAAATTTTGGGTACTATGATTTGTCCAGTTTTACTGATATGTCCTACCAATTAGCTTAGACAACAGCGTAAAGCCAATGCTAAGCACGATAATTAAATATTTTGCTTAAGTCATAGTTACTGTGCCGCTTCTCTTCGCAATTCCTGTTTTGAAACAAGAGAGGCCCAGGGGTCTTGGCGTTCTGCGTGACTACTGATCAGATAACATCAAGTTAGAATGACAATTTAGCTGCGCTGACAAATTTAAAATTTGACACTTGAAGGCCAAACTTACCTTGGCCTAACGTGTAAACTACGTCTATGTGCCCATTTTACTGACAAATCATCTAGAAACGTAATAGTCAATATGTCACCTTTGCTACCAATGTCCTCGTACTGTTTGACTGCCCCACGAGCAAAGTTGTGGAATGCCTCAGTTCAAATCTAATGACTGATATGATTGAAGGAAATTGAGTAAAAAGCACAGAAGAAGGAACATTTGAAAATAGTATCTTCGAAATTTTCACTAAACGACCTCAATACTGATATTGGACAATCTAACTTGAAACGTAGCTACCTCACACAACAGCCGTCGGCTCATATATTTCCATCCATTCGCCCCACTATATTAGCCTGTTTATCATTTCATGTTTAAGATTTCCCATTGACGTTAAGGTCACACAAGCTCAAACAGCTGGACCCCACGTATGACTGTTAGTGGTCAATAGTAATACATGTATATACGCTTCCGTACAAAGATACAAGGGTTTGAAAAAAGTGGCCTTGAACTTGACCTTTCAAAGTGACTCAAGCTCTGATGGTGTGATTGGACATGCATTTGTAGTGGCCAAAAGTGACCTGTGTCGTTAGGTTTTTCTGTATAACAGTAGTGTTATCTGTGTAACAATAGTGTTTTCTCTGTACCAGCTGTGTTATCTCCGTAACATCTGTGTTATCTCTATAACAGCTGTGTTATCTCCGTAACATCTGTGTTATTTCCATAACATCTGTGTTATCTCTGTAACATCCGTGTTATCTTCGTAACAGCTATGTTATCTCTGTAACAGCTGTGTTATCTCTGTAACAGCTGTGTTATTTCCGTAATATCTGTTTTATCTCTGTAACATCTGTGTTATCTCTACTAGCTGTGTTATCTCCATAACATATGTGTTATCTCCGTAACATCTGTGTTATCTCTGTAACATCTGTGTTATCTCTGTAACAGCTGTGTTATCTCTGTAACAGCTGTGTTATCTCTGTAACAGCTGTGTTATCTCTGTAATAGCTGTGTTATCTCTGTAACAGCTGTGTTATCTCTGTAACAATAGTGTTATCTCTACAACTGTGTTATCTCTGTTCTCTCTTTCTCTCTCCCCAGCGGTAGCCGGCTCCCACCACCTCGCCTTCATCCTCTTCCATCACATCGCCCCGCACGAGCTCACCCTGGTTTCATCCAGAAATACGCTACTCTCACCGGAAATCCGGAGCGCGGCTGAGAGAGTTCTGGATCTGGCATTCTGGAGCAGCGCAGGCGGACTGCACCGTTGTGAGGTGAACAGCGCGGCCCTGAGATCATTGGTCGAGTTCCTCAGGCAGTTCGTGGTGGAGTCTGAGGAAGCAGGGTGAACAGTGTGAGAGGAGTCACAGAACTAAAGGTGGTTTTTTTTTTTTTTTTTCGATGTACCTGTTCCATGTGCACTGACCAGGACTAGGCAGCCACTCACTGAGGTCGGACATGTGGCGTTATTCAGATCAAGACGTGTTATCATTGTGATATTATATACCAAGTCAAGCCACGGGGTTGAAGACTCGCTTGGAATTCTGGTACTGGAACAAAGCCGCTCATAACACAGAACTGGGCTGTATACCCTAGTGGTACGTCGTATAGCTTAGTCGCTGTCGCTGCGGTTGTAATATGATGCTGACCCTGATTCTGATAGAGTGTTAGAGCATTGTTACTTGGCTCCTGTAAATCTGTTCGTGTTGCAAAAGAAATTGTATACGAATTAGGCTAATTATAGCTTCAATATACGGGATTAGAAAATAAACATATCCTCTAACAATTATCGGCAGGCTTTAATTTTGTCAACTTATATGGGACTTCTTGAAATTTGCTTTCTACTTTTGAGGTTATTCATTCTGGGTTTTGGGGTTATTTTCAGCTACTATGATCCAGACTGCAATGTAACCAAAGACTCCCGATGTTTAGAGAACCTCACTTTTCAGAAATCACATCGACAGATTTTACCTCCTTCCATTTCGACGAAATTTATTATAAATGTGGTCGACAAAGCTTCGCTCCCCTGGACCACTTTGTTTCTGTGACGACGTGTTCATAGTCCAAGAGTTGCAACATTGGGTCATGGCCAGAAAACCTTTATTTAAAAGTGCAAGAACATAAAACCTCCCAGTGATAAGAATGGGCATTAACAGCAGACCAGTCACCACATTATTATAGCAGTAAATAATCGATGTCTTTTTGTCAGTAAGCATACCAGTATCTTTATAGAGCGGGCGCCAGTAGTTAATCGTGATGTCATGGGAACACGTGTCCCTTAACTCCAGCGTTCCCGTGGAGACTAGGAGCGTTCATATACTGCGGGTTTAGATAAGGATGAAGGCCCCACGGAGGCAAAAATCCGTTGCTTAATCTCAGATAATCTGGAACACCGGAATCTGATGGCTGTCCAGCGCTCGGAAGCCCATACAGGGATGATGTCATATGTGGCTCGAGGGTTGAGGATGACGTCATTCTGACGGGATCTGGGGCGGACCACGTCATTTTTAGCGGATCTGGGATGGCGAGTGACATTCCAGGAGGAACCGGAGCAGATGTCATGACTGGCGGCTGTGTGACGTATCCGTATCCAGAAGGCGGGTAGCAGTGGAGAGAGCTGTCAGTCCGGATCCCGCTTTGAGGCATGGAGTATGGTGTAAACAGATGGGGGTTGACTGGATTCTGGTCCACAGTTCTCGTTTCAGGATCGTCTCTTCTGGGATCTGGATCCGCTGTTCCTGTGGCCGGGATTAGAAGGGAGTCCCTGTATGCCTCTGGAGCAGTGTTGGTCTGTAGCGGGTGCTTAATCTGGGAGTAGGGGATATGGACAGTGAGTGGCCGGGGAGAGGTCTGGAACAGCGCGGACAGGGGGATGGGTTTGGAGGGAGGGGCCACCTTGTTTGGGGGGATATCGTCGTGTCGGGGTCGGGGAGAGGATATCGGCTGGTCACTGTGACTGGGACTAGGAGTGGAGCTGTCAGACCGTGTCTGGGAATCTCCGGTCTGTGACGTCATATCTGTGACGTCAGCAGGGAAAGGTTCCTGAGCGCTATTGGGAGACGTGCTGTGGAGGGAATCTCTGCTGTCACTGCTGTAGCAAATCTCGAGCCGTGATCCGGAATCTAAATCCGACTCTGGATATGGGTCACTACCACTGTCTGGGCGAGTTCTCTTTCTGGGCTCTGGATCGTGGTCAGGTTCTGGAGATGCTTTCCGTTTACTTGGAGCTGAGGATACTGGCAACACGCTTGGCCATTTGTCCGTGTTTCCAGCAGCGCAGTTTGAAGGACATTCCTCATTCGATACGACTGTAGTGTCCGTGGGGCGATGTTCTGTCAAATCTTTCACAACTGACGAAAACGTTTCCGGATAAGCATTATGTTGTGTTTGTTTTGTAAGTTCAGGGTCGTCTTGTCTCTTTTGGTTGGTATACTTGGTGGCAGTCTTGGGGAGTTTATTCCCTTTCGTGTTTTCGTTACAAGCCTGGAGCTCGGAGATAATCCCGGACAGGATAGGTGACGGTACCATGGTAACGGATTCTATCTTCTGTAGGGACTCACGAACCTTGGGGTCACTCCGTCCGATTACATCTTTGCGTCTACGATTTTGGAACCAAATCTGAAAGTAAGTGAAGCTCTGAAGTTAAAAGTGCAATTTACAAAAGCATTGAAAAACACAATGGCACTTGTCTGTGAACAAGACAGTTACAAAAGGTATCCATCCATTTAACAACACTTGCAAAGAAATGATCAATCCAGTTCTCAAAACAGGTGCAACAACATTCCCATCCAGTTGATAAAGACAATTACAAGGAAATCTCCATCCAGTTAACAGAACAGTCGAAAAGTAAGGAACTCAGAAACGGAGAAAGAAAACATAAAAAAAAAGAAAGCAGGAACTTTAAGATTAAGAACCTAGGCAGTGTAGCTACCTTGATCTGCTCCCTGCTGATCCCGACCCTCTTAGCTATCAGCTGTTTCTGAGGGTTGTTGGGGTACTGGATTTCCTGATAGATCCCGTTCAGGAGCTCTAGCTGGTACCGTGTGTAGCTTAGTCGCTCTCGTTGCGGCTGCTGTTGCTTTTGTTGTGGCACTGGTGGAGCTGAATTCGCGTCTGAAGGGACAGAGATCTATCAAGGACTTGGCAAAACATTGCGGTGTATAACCGACTGGGATGCGGCAAATGGAAACCACCACAGCCTACCGGCTTAGCAACAATCTACAGAGCTGGTTTTGAATGTTGTAGATACAGTATTGCACCCGTTTTGACACGTATTGTTGTGAATAACTTTATAGAAGCTACTTTTCACCAGCGAGTACCCAGGATTGAGATAACCTCATACAGAGTAAGTCAAAGTATGTCAGTGTCATTAAACTATCTACCTGATCACTTTCTAGAATTAGTTTGGCTGTTATTAAGTCCATAGACAGTTACCATAGACACAGCTACCATAGACACAGTTACCATAGACACCGTTATCCTATAAACAGTTACTATAGACACTATTACCATAGACACAGTTACTATACACACAGTTACTATAGATACAGTTACCATAGACACAGTTATCCTAGACACAGTTACCATAGAAACATTACTATAGAGTCTGACACAGTTACCATAGACAATATCGGCCGAGCTGTTATTTTTCTGGATCAGTCTGGAAGGTCCCAAAGTCGACGTCATATCTGTATATCCAGGCTGGCTGATCTGATTGGCTGGGACTGCCGCTGAAGTATACTGTGGCTGGGGCCCAAGGAGTGGCATGAGGTACTGGCTGTGGAGGAGTGGATCCAGGGGGTAGCTGACGGAAGGAGTGGCGTGGGACCCAGATTGTTGTTGGGATCCCCCAGGGACATCCAGATCAGTCTGAAAAAAAGGCGCGGAACATTTTACTTTTATCTCAACACATACAACGTATATCAGCATGTAAATTAATTTGTTTAAAATTTATTTATTTATTTACTTATTTGTATGTTTATGTTTTTAAATTTATTTATTTATTTATTCATTTATTTATTTATTTGATTAACTGTGGCACATGTGGGTGGGGCGGATGGCCGAGTGGTTAAGGTACTGGACTCTCAAACACGAGATCGTGTGTTCGAGTCCCGCCATACATGCATAAACTAGGTCTTCTTTGCCTAAAGTCCTTGGGGAAGATTTGTACCCCAAATGTGCCTGGAGTTGATCGTTACTATGCAATTACTTGCTTGTCGAGAACCTCATAAACTAAATCCAATTTTAAAAATAACAAAAAAAAAATTGTGGCACATAGCTGACTATCGACTTTGCACCAAATCTTGGAAAGCTTCAAACGTCTATCTCACTGGCCACTTTAGCTAGGTACGAGTACCTGTGCCGACCATCAGCTGTGTAGTCATCTCTTTTTAGATATTTTCTTCCATTTTAGCCCGACATGCAGAAGGGAGGGATAAACGGAATGAACCATATGAAGCCTTAATTTACGTGCCGGAACCATATCGGACCCCTCCATAAAATTTCCCCATTGTTTATATACCGCAAATGCACGTTTATGTCTCTGGCACAATTAAGATCCCACAGTCAGTTTGGCCGCCGTATACACATTAATTCAATCAGACGTTTTTATTTTATGTCAGTTATATCAATAACCTCCGAGGTGGAGTACGAAAACGTACAAACTAAGATGCCATAGCATGCAAGTTCATACAAATGTGTTTTTTTTTATTTTTTTGGCTATGTTGCTCTGTGACATAACATTAGCTTTCACCGAGTCGGACAGTTTTATCAACTCTGGTGGGGGTATCTATTGTTGGTCAGCGCCATCATGTTCTCTCTAAGAGGTGATTAATATTCTCTTGTAGACTATTGTGAACCTCTGTAAACAAATAAAAGTTTATACAAAAAACTGAAAGAAATACCGATTACTTGGTATACTTACATATACCGCTTGCTCAGTCATCCCTGGCTTGATATCCTGACGGTCTCTGAGTTCTGCTTTAATTACAATCCACGGAGTTCTGCGCTGATAATCAGCCTGGTCAATTTGAAAATGGCGGGTCACTTACTCTGACCGGACTGGCCAGTTACTTTTCCTGTACTGAAGGTAATCAGCCGCCTAATTACAGGTGTGTCTGTACGCACATCTGTATATGTGTAGCCCGCAGTCCCGTTCCGTTCACACCTGCTGGGTTACCGAGTCAGGATTTCCCGCAATGTGTTATAACAACTCTCACTGTTGTTTACACCTGCCAGTTTGTGCAATGTATAGCGGCTTATGCCAGCATTTGTCACCTTGGAAAAGAGCTTATTTGTGTGACAACAGTCCGGGGTATGGGATTTAGGGACTGTGTGACGATGACAGGCTGCATACAGTGTAAACATTTGTGCTGGTCAAAATATATACCACCGCTTAAAGCGATACCCTTAAATTGTAAACGTGCTGTCACCCGTTCCAGCTAAAAAGCCCCGCTAAGAAAAAAATGTGGTGTTTAGCAAATATAATTATTGTGAGTGAGTATATTTTATTGGCAGGTTGGATTTGCTTACATCAATGATAAAAACATATAAAATAACAAAACGCATATAAAATAACATTACACATACATTGCAGCAAATGATTCGATACTGCACATGGCGACTTGGTAGGGCCTGTATACCCTATATCCACTTTGTTAACTTCATAAATCCGAGGCATGAGCCCGCATTTTACATTCTGCTAGCATGTCCTACAAATCCAGTCTTTCTTATCATCAGTGACTTGTCCATTGTGTATTAATGTTTGATATAGTAACCGTATTTCCATCTCATATTTCTCATCGTTTTTAGTTCTGCTCGATTTTATTCAGCGGAGCTACAGTTGTCCCGCCGTCAGTCCCTTTGTTAACTCGGACCACTACATACGTCAAGGGCATTTTGATGGGACGCTACCCATCCATTTCTTACTTTGAAGTTTACAGTTTTCAAATGTTTACGATTTGTTTTCGTTTATATGTTCGTTACAATGGGGAAATATGAGAAAATTTCTCCAGAGCACCGAATCACTCCCAAATAACCTTGAACACTGGAAGGTTAAAAGGTAGACCCGCGAGTCTCAATTTTCAGTTCCTTTCGCTCTGGATTAGGCATTTCCGAGATATTTTCCATTTTAGAATTTCTTATTTGCCACAATGTTAAAATTTACTATTGTGCAAACAATTTTAAGTTTGACATTTTAAAGTTAGAAGAAAAAAAAAGCTAAAGGAAGACATGTTATAAAAGATATTGACAAGAATCAGCCTTGTACTTCCACACTCTATACTTTAAAACTTATTAATGACATTTGCCGAAAGAGCCGTTACTGTTTTACGATGGAATGCGATAGGGGTGAAGTTACAACGGTAACGGGATTGGAGATGGGACCAAATTAGTCCAGTATAGCAATCCATAAATTCAAGCCATGTGTATAGCAAAGTAAATAAAATATTCTTGATCCCTGAATATGCGGCTGTTGTATTAGTAGCTTATTACTAAAGCCATTTATTCGGCCAACGGCATATGGGAGAGAACTGGTGCAAATCAAGCTGACTTGATTTTGACATTAAGGCGAGTTAAGACCAAGCTAAAAATAATAGTTCAGCGGGCATATATAATTCAGAAATTCTCCATTTGTGTTAATATTGATAATGCATTTTTTAAAACTATTTGTCAAATATATCAAATATACATACAACAACAACACAGAAAATTAGCAGGGTACGTGGGTGCCGTGTCCGTATCAGTGAAACCCTGATAGTGAAAATTCATGCAACGCATTTGCTTGGTTCCTGAAAAAGTATCCATCAAACACCACAGGCATGAAGAGATCTTAGAAATCCTGCAAATTTATGTTCGGAAATTTTCCAATCAAAATTGCCTCCACACTTTTATTCATTTGGTCTTTTTTGTATGTTTATTTTGGTTTGTTTGCTGTTCGATTGTTTGTTTGTTTGCTTGCTTGTTTGCTTTTTTCTTTCTTTCTTTCGCTCTTTCTTTCTTCCTTATTCCTTTCTTCATTCCTTCCTTACTTCGTCCGTTCTTTCTTTCGTTGTTTCCGTTGGGCGGTTAAATTCATTAGCATCGTTAGAAAGTTGCAAAGATCGTAGAGAGGCGGCCGCGCCTGGAATAATCAGAAAATAATCCTAGCATTATGGAATAAAGACAGATACTAGTACCGCAAAGTGACTACAGGCGGAAAACCACCAACTGTCAGTTAATTACCAGACCGTGACGGGGACGCGCCGGCCCCGATCAATAACAACGAAGGACGCAGGCACTGGCACTAGCTAGACCACGGAGTGCTGCGTGTTAGGTGATTGCGTCGTAATATACATCATGTACATGATGCTAGCAGTAACTAATCCCTTTATGGAAGAGACGATGGATCTCACTGTGCGACGTGTGGTGAGCGACAGTGTGTTGGGACAGTAGCGACCAACATGTACTTTCCGAGATATGAATTCACGTTGAGGAGCAGGTAAGAAATCTATGGAAATCACAAGTAGCATGCGCATGAACAGGTTTTGTGTGCCTTGTTTGCGTTACTGTATACTGAATACGGACTCAGCTGTAAATATGTATGTATGCCTGACATAGCCTATATATAGTATCCGGTCTTGCTGCATCACTATCACTGTAGGCATTTCGTATACGTTTAATATAAATTATGCTCATGGATTGGTGATCTGGAAAAGAGAGACCCGGAGATGAATGAGACAGACCATGTTAATAGGCGTCTATAATTTTCTTAATGTTTTTTTTTTTTTTTTTGATCTGTTTTCAATATTACTCCCATGTCACCAAAATGTCACCATACCGTTGTTTTTCACTGCACTACTGCTACACTCCACCCACCACATACAAACTACTGTACACTTGCCTACATGTAATTTGCTTATGCGGCAGTGTCCCGCCAGACGGAATAGCACGTTTATATAGCATTTAAGTCTGGGCCTGCTTATGGTCCTTGGGTCTGGCTGCCATACAGCAGAACCACCCAGCGGACAGTTGCATATACCTTCGGATATATATTACCTGAAATAAAGCTTTGTGATTGATTATAACATGCGATTGAACTTCGTAGTCTTCCCTTGGGTTTACATGAACTAACGTACAGTGACAGAGTGCATGGTATTCTGTTGACAGTTCGGTAATATGTTATTCACGGGACGCAGTTGCTGCTATAGTGTGTGTGTGTGTGTGTGGGGGGGGGGGCTTATAGTCGCCTTTCAACCACTCATGGTCATATCACCGACTGCAAGTTGGATTCGGTAGTGCATGCAGGTGTATGCGGGTGCAGGTGTGGTGAGTTAATTTGGACCTGGGCCGACCAATCTGCGCCCAACAGTTTTTGGGTGCCAAGCCACCAAATCAATTCCGCCACGGGTTAGCAGAAATGTATCACTCAGACCACTTTACTGACTCCGAGCAGGCCAGCCAATCGCCTAACTCATTAATGCCAAGCCGAGAAGCATAAACCTCACAGTTTTTACGTATTTGGTATGACGAGGTCCGGGATGCAAGCTCCCTGCTACCGTGGGAGTTTACCAAGTAAACTTTTATTGCAACGATGTGAACGAATCTACAATGCCCATATCGGCGTGGGGTAATTGTTTCCACTGGCTCGTGCATCCGACAATTGGGGGGGGGGGGGGGGGGGGGGTAGATGGATTATAGGGGGATTAAAACAACCAATGTCAAAAAACCCCCAGCCAGGTTGTATGGGGG
>JAAUYG010069043.1_pt1 | contig 12099 bp, 2 predicted proteins | sample 7278091 | NCBI WGS metagenome assembly JAAUYG01 (sample SAMN14350201, study PRJNA611818) | marine sediment metagenome | isolation source: surface marine sediment (0.6m) | place: French Polynesia: Moorea | collected 2018-08
GTCAAGGCCCATGGGCCTCTTGTTCATTGAGTTATTTGCTTTGGGACAGGCAACAACTTTTTCGTGTGATGAGTCATGTGATTGCTATTATACATTCAAATTTCTACCTGAGGAATCCATTGCAGCATAAATTTTATCTAGAAAGGTGTTGAAAGGTCAAATCAAAGGTCGGAAATTACCTCATGTAACTGCATAAACTGCAGCAGGTGTCATATGGGATTAGTCCAGCTGCAGCTTTACATTTGGCCTTGGCTGACCTTGAAGGGTCAATTCAAGGGCCTTGATAAGGATGCAGTATCTTTTTGCCAACCGGGATGCCCCCCTCGCATTGCACAGCAACCGACTCAGACTGTCTAGTTAACCGTTATGACTAGTGTATATATATCCTAATAGAAGTGCAGTGCACGAGTGTAAAGGGCTTGTGTGTGTAAATATCTAGAAAATTTCAATAATAAAGCCTGTTATCCGGTACCTACAACAGTTGTACGGCATATACGCATATTTACGGTAACAGGAAACACATGGACCTTTGTTTATAAGAAACTTGAAGAAAGTGGCAATTAGCGCCAGTGCAGCAGCCAAATGGACCAGAATATTGTTCGAATTTTACTGTTTCTTAATGATCTTTTGTTTTATCAGGCATTTGGTGTGAATTTGTCCTGTAAGAGATGTGGTATGTTTGATGCTGGAGGGTACTGCACGTCTATTAGGTACTGCACCTCTGTAAGGACATATGTATGCGCTACATGTGCTATGGAACTTGGAAGTAACAGTTGCCATTGTAAATTCTGTTTTCAGCCTTTTGTCATAATTTGCTAATCTTCCGCATGTTTCTTATAGGTTCAGTCGGATTATGTGTTGCTATCTTTTCCCTGTCTGATTTTAGTGAGGCAGACGCAGAAAAGAAGAAATCAGCTACAGGTGATTGTCATAGATCACCCACTCTAAAGAAGGGCGACACCCAACCACCAGAGGACAGTCACGTTGAAAAGCTCCAGCAGCCGCAGTCGCCCCCTGAAACACCGCCAGCTCGAAAACATAAACGGCTGAAACGCACGTTCACCTTAGAAAATGATACCGAGAGAAAAAGTAGCCCAGATAAAACAGATGAAAGTATGAAGGATGACAGCGCATTGACTATAAAGTCTCACGATGATGAAGGAATTACTGAAAAATGTCGCTCTGAAGAACCACAAAGGACAAAGGCAGCAAATCCCTCACCAGGTTGTAGCGATGGTGACTTTATAGCATCTCTTGTTTCTGAGAAACAAGATTCATTAGAGGAAAAGACGAAACTAGAACTTGGTGGTGACTGTGTCAATACAGGGGAGAAAACTTTGGAAAAGCAGCATGATAAAAATAAATCCTCGGGGCCAGAGGAAGCGGTTTCTTTATCATCTTTTCCAATGGAAATCCCACTGCCACCAATGAAGACAGAAACTCTTGTGATGCCTGTCAAGTGTTCTCTGTCATCAGTTGATATTCCGTTGCCACCCCAACCTCCACCCGGGAGTAGCCGCAGTCTGACGACAATTTCTGACCACACAGACATTCCTTTGCCACCCCCACTTACTGGAAAGTCAAGTGAAGCAAATTCAAGAAAGCCCCGATCATCTCGGACCTTACCAGATTTAGCACCAAGTGTCCAAGTAAATGATGACCCCCCTCCACCCCCTCCGCCGCCGCCGCCACCTCCACCAGAAAACTCAGCATCGTCCAAAGACAAGCAGGTGGTGCAAGCGAAATCAGCGAGGGAAGGTATGACGTCTAAAGAGCGAGAGAAGCTGAAGGCAAGCGTTGCCAGGCTACAACGCCAGATCCAGATGATTAAACGGGAGAGAAAGGCTGCTGCGGCTGCTAAAGCAGCAACTGGAGATGCTGGAGCAACGTTAACGCCTGGAGATGACAACTCTGACCAAGGGGCTAAGGGAAAGATCAGCTTCTCCATTAAAACTTCCAAGATAGGAACGGGTGCGTCATTAGTTCAATACAGCGACGACGAGTCAACACCAAATGAAATGGATGACGATTCAGAGTCAAATCGACAACAGCGAGAAAGTGCAGGAAACGTTGAAGGGTATGACGATGATGGGCATAGTAAGCCATATATTGAGGAAAATTATCCCCAGGAATCACACAAGAAAGCACAGAAAGGTTCTGATCACCGGAGTGATAAAGAGCAAAGTCTGTTAGAGAGGAAGTATGATGATGGTGATTCTGGAAGGAAGCAACATAAGAGCCGTGAGCGGTCTGGTGATCCTGAGTCGGATAAAAAATCCAAGCATAAACGGTCACGGGAAAAAAGTGCTGAAGCTAGTCCAGAAACTGACAAACGATCTCGAAGAAACCGTGATACAAGCAGCGACAGGAAGTCATACAAGGAGAAGTCTAAAAAAGGTCATGACCGAGACACCCGTAAAGAGCGAGATATGGAAGAGAGCAGCAGAAAAGTTGACAGAAAAAGCCAGGAAAGAGATTTGGATCAGGATGAAAAAAGCCCAATGAGAGAGTCTGATAGGAAAGCAGACAAGAGAAGAGAGAAAGATGAAGCTTGTGGGTCTGAGAGAAAGTCACGGCGAGATAAGCACAGAGACAATAGCCAAGAATCTAACAGAAAGTCAAGTCGAGAGAAAAGAAGAGAATACAGCCAAGAATCAGATCCTGACAGAGATGATAGTCAAGAATCAGACAGAAAATCACACCAAAAGAAAGGCAGAGATGGGAGTCGAGACTCAGAACGAAAACATAATAGAAATAGGGATGAAAGTCGCGAGTCAGATAAAAAATCACATCGAGAGAAGGACGAAGATGGTAAACGAGAGCGAGAAAGAAGATCATATCAAGAGAGGGAGAGAGATGAGAGTCTAGAAACAGAAAGAAAATCCCACCATGCTAGGAATAGAGACGATAGTCGAGAATCAGACAAAAAGTCACACAAGGAAGAAAACCAAGATGATAGACAAGAATCAGGAAGGAAATCACACAGAGAAAGAAGTAGGGACGGTGGTCGAGAAGCTGATGCAAAGTCGCATCGAGAAAAGGACCTGGATGGTAGTCAAGAATTGGATAGAAAATCTCACCGAGAGTGGGAAAAGGACAATACTGGAGAAAGCGATAGAAAATCCCGTCGAGAAAAGGATAGAGATGACAGTCGAGAGCCTGACAGAAAATCACGCAGAGAAACAGAAAGAGCAGATAGCCAGGAATCAGGTAGAAAATCAAGCAAACACAAAGACGGAGATGGAAGCCAAGAGTCAGATCGACGATCACATCGAAAGAGAGACCATGACGATAGCCCAAATTCAGAGAAGAAGTCTGAACGTGAAGCAAAAGCAGGTGGCAGTCGAGAATCAGACAGAAAATCAAAGAAGCGTAAAGACAGAGATGACAGTCTTGAGACTGATAGAAAATCACATCATGAAAGAGACAGGGCTGACAGTAGAGAAAGAGACCAAACAAGTCGAAAGAGAGACCGGGAAAGTCTTGAGCCAGACAGAAAATCACATAAAGAAAAAGAAAGACATGACGGAAGAGAAAGTGATAAAAAATCTCGTCGGGACAAAGACAGAGAGGATAGGCGGGAATCAGAGCAAAGTTCACACCAAAACAAGGATGGAGAAGAAAGCTTGGAATCTCTGAGAAAGCCCCATGGGCACAGGGATTATAGTCAAGATTATAGTAAAAGGTCACATCGCAGTCTTGATAGAGACGAACATTACCAGAAAACTGGAGATTGTAAAGAAATCCATGTTCCACATTCTGAGATAAGGTCACGAGGTGCTCCTAAAAGGACAGATTCCTTAGTAAAGTTATATGAGGATGATGTAGTGGATGCTAGTAAGACCAGCAGAAAAGTGCGTGGAACTGAGGATTCTGCTGCATTGGACATGCTACAAAGAGATACGGACCAAGAACACAGCAGAAAATCCACCAAGGCTTCTCGAAGGAAGGAGAGCTGGGAATCAGATCATGGAAATCATGAGGGCAGTCCGGAACGAGATGACAGAAGTAAGGACAGAGAATCCAGGAAAAAGATTCGCAAATCTCACGAGAGGGATGGGGAGCCAGACTTCGAAAAGATAGAGCAAGGTGACGAGAAAAAGATCAGACGTGACTCTGGTGGAAGATCTGCAAGGGATCATGGCAGAGAAGATCCTCCGCACTCTGGCAAGTCACGGCATGATGAAGACAAAGAGAAAGATGTACACAGACGACACAAGAACTCACTATCACCAGACGAGGAAGATCACAGACGAATTGACACAGTTGTTGATGAAAAAAGTCGGCCATGTGTGGATGGTGATGACGGTGACTCTAGTGACTCAGAAAGGCATAGAAAGAAACATTCTAACAAACGTAAAAGTAAAGAACGGGACAGGCGTGATAAAAAGGAAAAGCGGCGTAGCAGCAAGGAAAAGAAAGCTGATTATCGGCATTATGATTCATGTGAGGAGAAATCGAGAGAAAGATCCAGAAGTGCTGGAGGCAGAATGGAAGAAGAATCTAATAGAAGCAAGCCTGTCAGTGAAGACAGTAAGTCAGAGGGTCTCCCATCAGTAAAGGGACAATCGAAGGGCCAGGCCAAATGGCAAGAATCGTCACAAGTTGAGAAGACAGTGAAAGAAACGAAAGATGGCACTGAACTGTATGATCCGGAAGAGGTCCAAGAAGTATATCTGGCTGAGATGATTGCAACCGAGGTGGAGTTCCTGATGAAGAAGAAATTCAGCCAGCCTCAACAATCATCGACAAGTGAGGGTAGCATGCCATTGCCACAAGGAGTGGCTAGAACGGATGCTACCACATCCTCTGAGAAAGAGAGTATATCACATAACAAGGATGCCCAAAGTATGAGACTTGCAGAGAATTCTTCAGAAGCCACTGCAAAGGTTAACAGAGAGCCCAGGGAAACTTCAGAAACTGGAGTAAAATTAGTGCGTACCACTGGAGAAACAACAAGAGATAGTGGAAAGAGCCCAAAGTCAGTTTGTGACGAATCAGAAGCAGCTTCTGCAGAAGAGTCAGAAAGTGAGTCAGAAAGTTCCTCTGGAGAAACCAGTTCAGACAGCTCAAGTGATGAGGATGAGGCAGGAGAGGATGAGGAAAAGCCGGAACCTCCTGTGCAAACTGTACAGTCAGATCGTCACCTCGAAACTGATTCAGCAAGACATCACAGACATGCTCCAGAGGATGTAGACAAACGTCAGTATGACAAATATCATGAGGTTGAATCTGGTCACAGATTGCACTATGAGAAGAGAGAGACACCAGAACGAGCAGTGTCAGCAGAATATGAAAGGGCGGCTGTAGATAGATTGTATGGATCAGACCGGGCACTTGAGCAGCACCGCAGAGACTACGATTATGATCGCGATAAGGAAAGAGCCTATTCCAGTCATCCTAGGGAGGAACCTGTACGAGATTATGCCAGTGAACGATCTGAGCGACTACATGATCGAGACTATTATAGTGGTGATTACCATGCTAGAACAGAAAGCTACCGTGAACCTGAAAAGGATGAGTACAGGAGTTACCATCAAGACCGATATGGTGCTAGAGAACCCGAGAAGAGCCGTTCCTGGGAGCATGATGCAAGAGCCAGTGTTGATGCTAGCTATTACGATAGACATTATCATACCCATTCTTCTGACAGGCGTGAGCCTAAGCCTGATGTACGTGTAGATAGTCACTTTGATGTGGTGCCGGAGAGAGTTCCTGATTTGGACAGAAGTCACGAATATATAAGAGAAGAGCCAGACAGAGTTGCATATGAAAGAGAACGGGTCGTTGAAAGAGAGCATGAATACTCCCGTGATCAGGACTATGATAGGCGATATGACCACGATGTGGAGAAAAGTACACATGTTTATGATAAAGTGGAACTCCTTCAAAGCACCAGCAGAGAGCCAGACTATTATCAGACAAGCAGACGATCCAAAAGCCGTGAGAGAGATGAACGTGTTAGCAGTCACTACCACAGTGATGTTGCCAGTGAACGGACAGAGGGTCACTCCTCTGTCAGAGGAAGTCGGAGGTCTCTAACACCTACACTTTCCCATGATAGAAGGTCACCTACCCCGAAACGTCATGAATCTCCGACTTCACGGCAATACAGAGAACGGCGTTCTTCCAGCAGAGGTGCCTCAAGAGACAGATCGAGGAGGTCGCAGAGCTACACACGCAGCAGACGAGCCTCAAGATCACCAAGGAGATCACCAGCAAGAAAACGAAGCAGGCGCTCACGGAGCATAGAAAAGTCTCGCCACAGACGATCTCGTAGTTCTTCAAGGCACCGTAGTCGTCGGTCATCAAGTACAGGAAGGAGAAGGTCACGGAGTACTGGGAGACGGCGTTCATCCAGCACTGATAAACGTCGATCCCGTAGCAGGGATAGGCGCAGATCTTCAAGCACTAGGAGAAGGCGATCTACGTCTCGCCGAAGACGATCTCCAAGTTTGAGACGGCGAAGGTCACCATCTCCCAGGAGACGATCACCCAGCGATAGAAGAAGACGTTCAGTAAGTCCCAAACGAAGGCGGTCACCAAGTGACAGAAGACGAAGATCACCTAGCCCAAGAAGGCGTAGATCAAGAACTCCCAGGCGCCGACGCTCACCAAGCATCAGTAAGAGATCTTCCCCAAGTGCAGCAAGAAGATCTCCAAGTACAACTGGAAGACGACTCTCCCCAATCATAATCAGAAGAGATTCACCACCATTGCACCGGCACAGATCGCCCAATGTTGTGATATCCAAGGAGAACACTCCAAGCAGACAATCAGGCTTGATGCCAGACTACACTGGTCAGAGGTACAGTGCACAGGGATCAGGCGTGGAAGCCATACCAATGCCAGTACCAGAAGGAGTGACTGAAGGAGAACCTTACCAAGCCAAACCTGAGGGAATGTATTCATCTGGAGTGGATGCGTCTGTATGTGGACCACCAGATGCACCTCCTCACGGTTACCAGGGAGGACCACCACAGCAGTACAACTTCTCAGGTTCAGATTATGGCCCTCCACCTGGACCCTACCAGGAGTACCCCCCTGTACAGCCTCCAGCTCAGATGCCTGGTCCTAGTGGGATGTTTGGTCCTCCTGGACCAGGACCCGTACCGGGGCCTCCAGATTTCCATGGAGGGAGGCCTCCATTCCATGGGATGGGGCCACGCCTGATGGACAGGCCACCCTGCCCCCCTGGACCTCCTCCTATGCCACCCCACCCAAACCTACCTCCTCCCTCGCATGGATATCCTCGCGGGGAGTATGGAGGCCCGCAGGGGATGCCTCCGAGACCTCTACCTCCTATGGGAGGATTCAATCAGCCAGACTACCCCCCACCTCAACCAGCCTTCAATGATCAACACAATCAAGGGTTCCCACCTGCTCCGATAGCCCTCTCTGCCCTCCCACCACCCCCTCCACCACAGCATGACTCTCACAAGCAGCTGGAAAGGACAGACATCCAAGTAGTTCCAAAGGGGGGCAAAAGTGCACTCTTGCCGATTACAACAATCGACATGGACAACCCGTCCGATATAGAAAGTGTGGACATGGATTTGAACAGCTCAGATGCAGAAGGAAGTCAGCCAGGAAGGGCTGTTCTGGATACAGCAGCTGGCCAAGGGGAAGAAGCACACGGTGATCGAGTGGCATTCTCAATGAAAACCGCTCCGAAAAAATCATTCCTGTCTGCATTAACAGCCTTTGCAGACAAAGATGATGGCATACCTAAGATGACTGCGCTGTCTGACATTTTGCCAACTGCTTCTGGGACTTCGACTGGTACTACAGCAGCATTGTCACAGGCGGCTGCAGGGACAGGTAGTGCTACTGGCTTTCAGACTCCCACTAACAAGTTCACAGCACCAGTGGGAACCAGCATTGCTGCGGCAGGTTCAGGGATACAAGGCATGCCACAGTCAAAATTACCTCCAAAACGGCGGACACGATTTTCAGAATTATTCATGGATGATCCTCCAGCTGCTGCCCACAGTGTTCAACAGTCGCACACACCTAGTACAGTGAACGAGCCATTTCAGACCATGCCGGGGCCATCTGGGGACGGAAGATTGGTCCCTGATGTCCCTACGTCTGATGAACGTGCTCACCATATTAGCACGCCTGCAGATGTTGGTTCCATAATTAAGCCATCCGGGGATGCTCAGCAAGCTCTGGACAAAGATCCTGAAATGGAAGAGACGGCAGAGGACCAGGAGGACGGTGGCAAATCGGAACACAGTCCAGAAAAGCCCGCTCGCAGGAGAAGCACCCGATTGAAAATCTTGGAAGAGAAAAAGGAGAAAGAAATGCCAACGAAAAAAGAAAAGAAGCCCAAGAAGGACAAGAAGAAGAACAAAGCAACAGAAGAAGGTATGGGTGCCACAACCGAGGTGAAAGAAACTGAGGAAAGTGAGAGCAAAGTTGAAGCTGTAGCTACAGAGGGAATGACTAAGAAAGAGGAGAGCCCTTTAACCGGGGCATCTCGACCAGAAAAGGTGAAATCCCGTTGGTTACGTTGGAGCGAAGCGGAGCAGAATGTAGTTAAACCTGAGCCATCAGTGCCTCCTCCTGCAAGCGACCTGGCATCCAGCGCCGTAGTTCCGCCTGTGTCAAACGAGCCTGAAATAGAAGAAATCGCCTTTGTACCTCCGCCACCACCGCCAGCAATCTCGTTTTCACTGGCCAGTAGTGGCGAGCAGAGTGCAGCAGCACTGATGCAGAAGCTGCTAAGTCTGTCCAGGTCACTGCCACCAGTTGAAAAGACTGACAGTTCCAGCAATGTGGTCACTGAAGTAGAGTCCACTGAACATGCTGAAGAGAAAACGGCTGTGGAAGAAGAAAAGGAAGAGGTAGAACCACCGCTTCCAGAGTATGAAGATATTGAAGACAACTTGCAGGTTTCGGAGAGGTAAGCAAGCATACAGTGTAACCTCTAAGTTAAGGCCATGCATGGGAGTCTGTTATAATAGGCATAGAATTTAATTTGTGTGGTGGTCTTATTTCTGAGGCTGTTACAATTGAAAATTCAGTTTTTGGTACGTCTAGGAAGTGGACTTTTTTCTGAGGTGGTTGCAAAATGAGGCTCAGCTGTACTAAATATACTGAAATATTCAGCACATTTAGGTTGTGTGGAAATGCACTGCCTTTATCAGTCTCTTAGGCTAGTGTGATGGTCTTTGCGGTGTTCTGTTTCAGAATATACCCATTTCTACTTTCTTCTCTCCTTCCCAAATTGTAAATATCTAGGAAGCAATGTACAGACAAAAATATATATGCATGTATCACACTCTGTATTACGGTGTGTATCAAGTTGAATGATAAAAAGTAGATATATTGGGCAAAATGCTACATAAGTTACAGAACCAAATTGATCGATTTTTGATGCAGTCCGTTCAGTTGATTTTTGGTTGTCATTGTAAACAGGAAAAAATCCAAGGCCCAGAAAGAAGCCAGGCGTATGGTGTGTGATTGTGTTCTCCCCTCAAAAGATGACTTTGCATTTGGAGTGCGTGCCTGCGGAGATGATTGCCTTAACAGAATGCTTATGATTGAGTGGTAAGTTTCCTCTGTTTTTATGAAGTTTACCACTCCAGTTCAGCTGTTGGGTTAGTGGTTAAGGCATCTACCTGTGAGCCGGAGCCCGGGGTTCAATCCTGGACTACTTCGAAACCAGACATTAAAATTGAGTGTTTTCTCTTGGTTATATGATCTTTATGCATCAAACACTAACATAAAGCAGAAGTTCACTCACTCAGATATGAAGTTTCAGAGGGTGATATGAGGTTTGACTTTAAATACCGGTACTCTGAAAAATTAAAATCTTAAGGTTTGAATGCAAAAAAAGTCTTTTTAGTGGTATGTGAAAGATTAAAATGTGGGCAATCAATTTGTTGGTATACTAATGAACAACATATACTAGCTGGCCTTTGAAGACCTCGACATCTTGTGATTGTATACTTTTGTATATAATAGTTAATATCACAGTTCAATTTTACTTAATTTTCTGTTGAAGAAAACTTAGTCATTTTACCGTGTTTTTGCTGTCATTACAAGTACGTAGCGTACATCTAATTTTTGCAACAACCTGTTGACATTAGGACTGGAAACCTCAAAAGCTGATCACACAGGCAGCCCTGTTCTCTTAGACCAGTTTAAAAAAATCTAAAGAGCAGTAATTTGCTTAAGTTCACTATTTACCTTGGCATCCATTGTCTTTTGCATGCCTAAGATCACTTAAAAAATGGAGAAATTTTGTCCGTTTCCCGTGCTTTTCTTGTTACAGTAGATACTATTTGAAGAACTCCATACACTGCTCAATATACTGTTTTTTTTCCTGTGGCAATCTCCATGTTCCATAACCTATCACAACAGTGATATTTTATGTGAAATTAACCAAATACAGTATGTATCAGTTCCATCTCAGTTGACTGGGATACATCATGTACAGTGTGTAATGTGCTTGTAGAAGACCTGTAGTGTTAGCTAAATGTTATTTTAGAAACTGCCTTGTTGCATAAAATCTTGGTTATAAATTTGTGAATACCGCGAGTTTTTTGGTATGTGCAAAATCTTTGTTATAAATTTGATAACTGAGACCAGTTTGGGTTAATATTGCTTGGCAAACAAACTTTTTGCTTCTTGCATTGCCACTGTGATGACCATTTGTGTTTGCTTGTAGCGGTTCAAGATGTCCGTGTGGCGACCTGTGTACAAACAAGCGATTTCAGCGGGTAAGTTAAACTAGCTCACTCTGCAGTATCAGACTGTTTGCAGCCATGATTGTGCAATCTTTCTGCTGGTTAATCATGCATTATCCTGGTGTAAAGTATTATATAAATATGTCTTTCACTGAATTGCCTGGCACTTGCCAATCTAGAGCGCCCCATAAATGTCAGATGAAGTTAGAAAATGTTGTCAGTTGCAAATATGTATTATATAATATATTCAGGGAACAATTTAACATTGTTTAACTGGTGTAGCAGAGCAGTTTACCACACAAATGTAGGAAAATGCTACACAACTTCCAAAATATATAGCAGTTACCAGGTTACTGCTATGAAAAATGCTATATTTTAGAAAATTGTTCAAAATTGAACTTTCCTGCTATGCAAAATTTCGAACGTAAATTGTTCCCTGTGTATATTATTGAACTTCAAATACTGTACATTTAGCTTAATTATTAAGCTAAATGTACAGTCTTTGAAGTTCCTAAATTGTGGCATTTACCACACATCTACAAAAGAGCACATGGTTAGCTGTGACATAAGGTTCTTTTACAGCTTCTGTCGCTTAGTGGATAAGCAAAGTTTTTAATAAGTTCCTAAGCCATCCTGTACAATAACTGTACAGGTTTTGGATTTGGTAACTCACTTGGTTGCATATTCTTGTCTTTGAAATTCTTGTTCCTTTCTCATAAATTGAAGACTACTAATGAAGTTTTCTGGAGTGGGAAAGTCAAAATATTGATTCCTCCTTCAAAATATAAATTTTTAAATATATAACAGTAATTGCATATTTCAAAAATGTTCATTGTTGTCTCTTGCTATATAGCAGTCTGGGAAAATATGTTATTAATTGTGTATATTGCCTTCCTTTTGGCTATTGCTGGCACCTTTAGCACCAATATGCAGATATGTCACCCTTCCGGACAAGTTGGAAAGGCTGGGGACTGAAAACCAACCGGGATTTAGAACCGTGAGTAGATATTTATTTTATTCTACCTTAAATTCTACCGGTAGATATATTTCGACTCAGGAATTTGTGTACAAACTCAGGGCTATGTTCATTAGAAAAAATATATATTAATATGCTACAAATATATAATTGCGACTTTCTAGGGATAAGACAGTCATTTAGAATACCTTGACTCACCCATCAAAATATATTTTTGATTCCTTAAGTCTATGATACTGCCTTTTGTATTTGGTCAAAGAATGTGTTCAGGTTTTACAAACCTATACTCTAGGCCCTCCTGTTTTGTGGTTACTTAGTTATTGGGGCATCCCGTCCTCTGACGGGATCCCCTATGGACTTGCCGACTTTTTTTTTTTTTTTTTTTTTTTCTCCTTCCGCCGCCGAAAATGGCATTCCTGGAGGCCA
>JAAUYG010258320.1_pt1 | contig 12098 bp, 20 predicted proteins | sample 7278091 | NCBI WGS metagenome assembly JAAUYG01 (sample SAMN14350201, study PRJNA611818) | marine sediment metagenome | isolation source: surface marine sediment (0.6m) | place: French Polynesia: Moorea | collected 2018-08
CTTTTCTCCAATGTTTCTGGGAAGTTGAAGTCTGGTGCAGCAGTGCTGTACACTTTCCTCCATTCATCATACATATTTACAGCCCACAAAATCTTTTTGTTTGCCTGCAGTGCAAATGAGTGCAATTTGAAAAGTTCAGCTTGCTTCTCTGACATTGGTGCTCAAAATGGACATTGAGAAATGTGTGTATTCAAATCCTTGGTGGCATGTTCAACAACACAGGATTTTGGCAATTCTGGAGATTTATCATCTACAGAAAATCCCAAGTCAAAAGTTGCTTCCTCAGGATCAGATATATCCTCTGTCACTAGTTGATAAATGTCTTATTTCTCCACATTTTGCACAGCTCTCACAAGTTACAAATTGGTCACATCCATATCCCATAAATAATCACAGGAATCACTCATTTTGGATTGTTCCACAGCTTTAGCACAGTCATGAAATTCTTTAGATGTCATAGCACAATCCCAAATCTCATCGGAATCACTTTCATCAAGCAACAAATGTAAATAACTTGGTTGAGAAGAATTCACATCTTCCATAACAAATCACTCAAAACACACTAAATGTGTTCATTGAGTAACACCACAAAGTTCAGCGAGTGTGCAGTGTTGTTTAAGTCAGAGAAACCACTTGCCAAATTTGTCTTGAAAGTCAACATACAGCACTAAAGCATTAACTCCCAAGAACAAATTTTGCTCCGTGGTTTCTCCATGACGTACAACCTGTCTAATCTGCATAGCGAAGTCTACTAACTCTTGTTATCTTATCACGCAAGAGATTTGTTTTGTGTCTGGATGTGTAGATGTCTTTTTGGTGCTCATTGGCAACACTTGGAGGAGAGAACCATGTGACAAAACGCCAAGAAGGCCACAGGCAATGATGCACTGAAATGTTTCGGCGATGAAGCGGTGGGCTGTTTGTCAGTTTCCACCTCTTGCTGTTCAGTACAAAAAAAGGCAAATACCTGTGTGTTTACTGAGTGTTAACCACCTTGATAAAATCACCAGGAAAGGAGAACCCGCACAGACTTGCCACAATTTTCGCCCGACTCAATCTGTCTTGGTCTAACTGAACTTCTCCTCAGCAGGCAACTTGTTCTCACGCAGGAAAGACAAATGTACCACAACTCCCGCTGGGGGCCAATGAGTGACACCAAGTGGTGAATAGTCACCCCGGGCGCATTGTTGACATGGCCACACAACCCGCAGATAAGAATAACGCGAGCGCGACACACGCACAGGCACACGCTTGAGAGTGAAACAATTCAATGCTGATGCTGGATGCAGATATGATGATTTCGAAACGAACAATTGCCTTTTTCGCATTCCAGTCAACGACACCCTCAGCGTTTGATCATGAAGAGGACTTCAGTTCAGACGCGTGTTATTCGTGAAGTCGAGCTTTGTGGCAAACCAGTTCGACAGTGTAGTAGCCAGCCACACATCAGGTGTACAAATTGTAGTCCTGTGTTTGTGATACTCGACGTTGTCAATAATTAAAGCAAAATGAATCTGCTGGTACATTTGCCCTGCCAGTTTACCTCGAATTGAACATTTTGAGAATACCTTGCTGGTGGCTCCCAAAAATTAAGTGCTCTTATGGAACTCTCCTGACTTTGCATTGAGCAGCAGCTGGAGAAAGTTCAAAGAGAAACACCCGCGTGTTGGAAGAATTTTGCAGGATGTCATTGAAGAGACCGTAAATCAAAAAGCCAGTGCGACCTTTTGTGCAGAAAGGACGGTCCTAGTTGATTATTCCCTGCGAATTACAACTAAACAGTGTGTCTTTTTGTTTTCTTGCAGGAGTTCATGCAGGAATACCCAAACCTTCCATACTTGGTGCTCGTGCTCAAACAGTTTCTCCTACAAAGGGATCTCAACGAAGTTTTCACTGGTGGAATCAGCTCCTACAGCCTCATTCTACTCACTGTCAGTTTCCTTCAGGTAAGGACGGTTTACTGGTCATTAGATGAAATGTGATCGTGCTAGCAATGAAAAAAGTCACCCTCAATCTACCCAAGTAGGCGCGTGGCGGGAGACTGAGAACATCTACCAGTTTTAGGCGCCGTCACTGAAAACATTGGTGCCTGAATCAGTTGTCCTGCGGTCGTCGTCGTTGTCATCGTGGTCGTGCCACAGATCACCCAAAAAATTTACTGCAACTTGCATGGAAGACCGCGCGGCTATCATGATAGCGCCCTTGTTTTGGCCGCGATGCTTCAGCAAGCAGAGAGTCGCATCGTCCTCATTGCCGTCCTCGTTGTGATCCCCAACGGGGAAGATGATTTCTTACTGTTTGAATAACAAGCAATTTTTCGGGGGCTCCACTTCCTCCCATCCTTACTCTAAAATGGGAGAACATCTGAACACATCCTGTAATGCAAGTCTGTGCCGAAACATGCGACACCGAATTGAATGGTTATTAAACATTGCAGCTGCACCCGCGAATGAACGACGAACGAAATCACCAGTGCGACATGAACCTGGGCGTGCTTCTTATTGAGTTCTTCGAATTGTACGGACGGCAGTTCAACTACCTGAGAACCGGCATCCGAATCCGCGACGGTGGCATGTACATGCCAAAAGAGGCGATCCAGAAAAACATGGAAGACGGATACAGACCTTCATTGCTCTGCATAGAGGACCCTCTCAATGCCAGTAAGTGAGATGTATTAGTTTCATTGCAAACACCTCTCGCGTTTTCAGTCAGGCGTTGTTGTACAAGTGGGCTTACATATATGAGAGGAATAAGCATTTTTGGAGAAAGGCAGCAGTCACAGTCTGACGACGGTTGTGTTCAAAATGAGTTACAACCGTTGAATATTTTTGCAGGCAACGACATCGGGAGGAGTTCCTACGGAGCACTGCAAGTGAAACAGGCCTTTGAGTACGCTTACTACGTGCTGCATGACGCTGTGCTGAACCCTCACCCGTTCTACCGCGACTGCAAAAGGTGAGCTTTGAGCAGTTTTCATGTCGACAAGAATCTGCAGAGAACGATGTGGTTTTTGGGACGCTTCTCGCTGTGGTGTTTCTCTCAAACTGAGTGCGATTCCACTCAGCCAAAACGCCAACTTAGACGACAGGGGCGGAAACAGGATGAATCGAATCTTAGATGCAAAAATTGTGTGGTTGTGTTTTCAGCATTCTATCTCGTATCGTGCGTGTAACAGACGAGGTGGTCGAGTACCGCGCCTGGATCAAACACAACTTTCCCGGACGCGTCGACGACAACGCCGACGTGCTGCTCAACTCGGCGCTACCCGCGCGCACCTACGCCAGCGTCGCCACGTCTCCACCTTGCAACAACCACAAGTCAGTGCACAGCTTGTGGCCTGGCCTGCCAAAGTCGCTTTTACTGAAGTTTTTTTTTTCGGTCAATTTGTCTGCCTGCAAGATGTCAACCCCCCAGTTCCATGATGACAGACCTCCTTTTGGCCCACAGACTGAGTAGCTTCCCTGCTGGAACAGTTTGTCAAACAAGAAGCAATGCAGGGACACTGGGTGCGACGTCCGTCCCCCCCCCCTGATCAAGTTTGGTTAGATGACCCCTTGAGAAATGGAGAACATGCCCCCCCCCCTTTTTGGAGAATGGAGATGTTGACCCCCCCAAACCATGGACGATACATTTGCCAGCCTCCTTGCCGTGCAAACCACAAACGTGCAACGACGTCGCACCAAAGAAATTCGAACTGAAACTCGGTTGTGTTCTGCCACCCGGGTGTTGTTGACCTGAAAACAGTTGTTGATCTTGCATTTGACAGAGTGGGGCTGGGCGATTCTTGCGGCGAAGGAGACACGGACAGTGTCAGCAGCAGCAGTTCCGTCTATCAACAGTCCAGTTCCTCTTCAGCATCTTCCTCTTCAAGCAGTATAGCCTCAGATTCAGTAAGTAGCGCGATCGTGCAGAGGAAAAAAAAAATTTACAACAGTATCTTTCTGGCTGGACAAGATTCAGTTTTCCATTGTCATTTGAAGTTTCACTGTTCGCTCTGATTTGCAGGATTCTGATGGTAATTCCGACTTTCCAAAGCCTTCGACTGCCAAAAAGATTCTTCACCGGGATAGGGACAGGGACAACAGCCGGGCAGCCAAGCCGCCGCCGCCCCCCGTGGTGCCTAATAGCAATAGTACTGTCACCCCCGGCCAGGGCAACGCTACCAGGTACGTGGACGTGTTGCGCAGAAACGCACGCAGCAATAATAATAACAAGGACAGCGCCACCGCTTCGAACAGCAGCAGCAGTAGTAGTGGCAACAACAACAGTAGTGGCACGGCCACCACCCCCACAGAGTCCGGACCTCCGCGAGGCTCGGCTATCAGGGTGATATCCTCGTCAACCCGGGGCAACAATTCGCAGCAGGGCGGTGCGGCTGCTGACGGAGGCACTCGCTATCCCAGTGGCAACGGGTCCTGGCGCGGTGCTCCCCGGGGTGGCAGTGCTCACCCGGCAGCCCAGTCCCACCCACCACACTCCAGCGCCCCCCAGGGCGGGGGTGGAGGTTACAGCACAAAGACGTACACGCACTCGCAGCGCTTCCCAGGCGGAAAACGCAGCCGGAGACACCTGGGCCAGAACAGCCCGCTGTCCGCGCCGTCTTCGCTGCACAACCGCAAGGACGCGCACCACCATCACCACCACCGCGCAGCGCACAGGGACCACAACAGCCAACACAGCAACCAGTCCACAGCGCCCAACGCGTCGCGGTGACAACAACCACCTCAAGACGACACAAACAGAACTCGAACCAACATGTTGACAACGTCTTGGCATTAGAGGTCCACACGCAATGGCCAAGTTCTTGAAGCGAGCAAGCCTTTTTGCTTGTATTTTTTATTGTACATGTTTTTATTTGTTTCTTTCATTTCGTGAATTAATTCAATAATTTTTTGTTCTCGAAGTCAGCGCTTCAGAAATAGCGTCTGGTGTGTGAAAAAATATCTCGAGGCCAAAACGTGCCGCATTCGTGAAGCCCGTTTTCAACCACAATTAGAGCAAAAGGCGCTTGTTTACCAGCGTGCTCAGTTTTCATTGTTGTGGCAGTCAGTGTGGAATGATGGATGTCAAGAAGAGATCTATTTCTACTCAAGGTGCGCAGATTTTGAAGTTTCTAGAGGGGGCGAAAATTATGAGTAGCCGTTGGTTTTGTCTGTTAGTCGTCTTAAAATGACTGCATTCCTGTGATATCTTAGTACCACTCACTGGACAGTTTCAGCTCGAACTATTGGACAAGTTTGATGATTCATGGAGATCAGCGAGGATTCTGGCACTCATGTGCTGCTGCGTTGCGCGAAAGTGAAGACAACTTGACTTCAGAGAAATTGAAACAGTTCGTGCCATAGATAACGAGACAGATAGGTGAAAAAGTAGCGGCGTTGTGTGGATGATCAAATGATCCAAAGTTCGGTGAGCACTGGTGTAGTTACTAACGTGCTTTATTTTGTGAAGTTGTGCGTTCTCTCGTGGCGTGCGTCTGTTTCAGGGAAGCCTGCCGCGCCGGACTCTCCAGTTTTGGGATGGCGCACTTTGCACGACGCGTTCGGCGCACGCCACCGGTGGACAAATAACACCCAAGGGCTGTTACAGTAACAGTGTAAAGTGTACGCGCGAACTGCAGCTTGAACTGCATTGTCTGTACATTTTGTTTGACGTGATATGTAATTTTACAAACCGACATTTTTTTCATGCAAGAGTGGAGAGAACTAACAGACATCACAGTCAAAGAGGTTCCACTTTTGCGAGGCAAATGAGTTGTTGAAAACAAAAAACAACGAAGAAGCGCAGAACGTCACGGAAACTCTCACATTATTGCTTGGATGGTGGTCACACTGCAAGTCCGTTTGGCATGCTGAAAAAGAAATGTTGTTCTCTTTTTATTTTCTGCATTTGATTGCATCATTTTGACTGTTGTTGAGTAAAATGTTTTTGTGGACGGATTGGAGCAGATGACGGTTGTTGTTGATTGCCAGTGGAAACTTTGACTGTGTTGTGCTGTACTGTGACTGCGAACAATAAATATTTCATTTGTTCAATGTGAATGAACGCGGTTAATGTACATACTATGACAAAGACAGTGTTGTTAACTCTGGAACTCAAGTCCCGTAACGAAATGTTGATAGAATCGATACTCGCTTATGTGTATGATACTGGAAAAAGACCAAAAAAAGTACAAAAAGAGTAAAGACAAGAAAAATTTCATGTGTACATAAACCATGTCATTGCTCATTGGATGCATAAATATACAAATGGTTCGTGCGTGTTTTTCCCCCCCAACATTTATCATGTGTACACGAATTGTAGGTATGTTTCTTCGACACGACTCAATTGCCTTAACGACGCTGCAAAGATTCACGAATGATTGTTGTAATTATTTCGGTGTCCTGTTCGTTGGAAATAAATCGTGGAACAACAGTTGTTTTCCTGTAAAAACTACCTGTATGCAAAAAAGAAATGCAATGCAAACTTGATGCTTGCTGTGTAGAAAATTGTGATGTCACTGTCAATCTTGAATTTTGTTGTTGAATGCTCTCTCTTCCCCATCTCTTTTTCCACTATGACCACGCCCGTCAGTTTTCAGTCAGTGGTCGGTGTACAGGAGAGAGAACTTTTCTTCTGCTTGAAATACGAGAAATAGCCATTTGTATCCCAAGACTTCAAAAATCTTTTGTGCGTCAGTGAATGTTTTCAAAGAACGTTAAAATAGGTTTAGAGCCATCCCTTTTTGTATCCTTTTCATGCAGCAGCTTCGTAAGAGCGGGATTTTCGAGTTTCTTGTCACAAAACCTGTCAACCGCAGAAGCTGAATACAGTTCCGCTGTCCGAAACATGCCAGGACATAATGGAGTGCTATTATTGTATGCAATAACAATAATCCATTGTCTCAATATTTTGCAAGGGCTTTTCTTGTAAACCAGTGGAGCCACGGTCTTGATGGTGCCGGTGAAACATTTGCCCAAAAACAAAACTGTCCGTCTATTTCGGGGAAAACAGTTGGAAACATAAAATCTACATTCCTTTAGTTTCGCTGGTGGCAACATTTTTTTTTTTTTTTTTTTCAAAACTCGTGATCTTTCTGCCAGTCCAGTTGCAACAAGTATTTTTAAAGGATTTTAAAACTAAACAATAAAAAAAGTCGTAAAGCGTCTCACAGGGTATCACCCAGTATTTGTCGATTGTGATTTTCTTCCTTCCGTTTTTTGTTGAGAAATTCTTTTTAGGGAATGAAATTGACAATAAACAGTGGACTGCATTTTATATCTTTCGGTCGTAAAATGGTTAACTAATTTGTAAGTGCATTTTAAACGTGTTGATATGATTGATATCATGTAAAATGCGAAGAGTTGAATTTTGAAATGCGAAACATGTAAATTTATAAGGTAATAACAACGGCAAAAAAGCTGAATTTTCAGAGCAAATTGTGTTTGTTTTATTTCCAAACCATTGTGTAAAATTTGCCAACAATCTTGCAGATGCTGAACACAGCATCAAAAGAAGAAACCAGAGATTTGGCCCCAAAGGCCAAGGAACTTTGCTGCCGCCATCGCCATGCACTGCGCGAGGGGAGGGGGGTGGTGACTTTGATCCTTATTTGTTTTGTGGGAGGAAGGTAAAGCAAAGGTCTCGTCAAGCTTGAACCATGGTCTGCTCCAATACTACTTCGCGCCTTTTTCAAAGGCAGCGAAGTAACTAGACAGTTGACCCAAACCCAAAATTCATTCGCAGCCATACATCACTGTCTTGGGAGGTTGGCTGTTCTATCAATCGGAAGTAAGGAATCAAATTTATCACAGAATGAGACCGCACCATTCTGAATCAGCTTGTTGACTGGCAATCAGTTCGTCAGCATCTTTCCTGAGTTGTAGTCCAGAAAGACATAGACGTGCTTGTCTGTTGGGAAGGATGACGCCCCTATTTCCACCCAAATATTTTGAATCACGGTGCAGTGCACAGAAAAACAGCAGCACTTACGCCCCATCCACAGTGCTGCATTGTGTGTGAACACCCCAACTAACAACAGTGGTTTCCATGACATTACGTCACGTGACATGCTGCGCAGCGTGCTGCTCACGCGCTCTGTGTGGACGGGGCGTAAGGCTTCTTGCCGAGAACTGATGAACAGGTTTGTGGTCACAATCACCCACACTGATGCAGAGTTCAAAACTGTCACTTGGCATTTTTTGTTGACACGTTTCACTTCGAGTTTTGCGCGATGCCGTTTGGAAAAAGTTCCTTCGTCAATAATTTCTTGTTGACTTTTCCCATGGCGTTTCGAGGAATTGTGTCCAGTATCTTCCAAACAGTCGGAACCTGCAACAAAAATTAGCTTTCAACCAGAATTCCACGCGTTGTTTGGAAGGGAACGGGAAAATTTACCTGCAAACTTAACATCGTAAGTCGCCCAAAAACGGAACACGAGTTGATGCAGGTACATATATGGCAGTCTTGCCCTTCCCGCTCACAGTATGTCAGGCAGGGGACTGTCCGGCTGGATGTTCGAGGGTGAGGTGGGGGACCAAAAGCCTCTTGTTCAAGCCGAAAAGCACGCCTCAGTGAAATGCGGATTTACCTGATACTTGGGCAGATGATCCAAGCTCCACGTTCTGAGTTTGTCAGGGGTTAGTTGCGCACCGTCCCGGAGTGTGAGGATGGCGGCGACGCGCTGCCCGTACACCGGGTCCGGGACACCCAGCACCACCGCCTCCCGCACGTCTCCGTGTGTCAACAAGTGACCCTCGATGTCCAGGGCGCTGATTTTGTACCCGCCACTTTTTATGATGTCCACGGACGTGCGGCCCAGGATGCGATATGTACCGTCTTTATAGCATGCCGTGTCGCCTGTAAACGAAACGAATGCGTGTGAGAGAGGTGTGCTGGGTCGTGCAAGTGTTGTCACCCGCAAATAGAAAAGGTGCACTCCTAAAATGCCTTTGTCACTTGTCCTCAGAGTCGCGCTTTCATGCCGAGATTGCCATCTTGAAGCGTAGAACTTGCCGTCACAGTTTCCGAGTCTGATGTTTGCCAAAAGCTTTCAGTTCCTGTACCTGTCTTGAACCAGCCGCCGGACATGAAGGATTCTGCAGTTTCCTGTTGTTTCTTCCAGTACTTGAGGAACATGTTGTTGCCGCGAATCAGCAGATCCCCAGGCCCAACCTCGCAATCTGGCAGAAAAGCAGACAGGACAGAGCCAGATTCAGATGGTTGATCAAAGCCCACCCTCTCCTCTCCAGATCTTCTTTTTGTTTGACGGTATCTCTCTAGGATCAAAATCCGTGCACATGGTGGATTTAAAGAAAGTGTATACCTGGAAAATCACCAGTTTTCAAAATGTTTCCTTCCGCCATGATAGCCACCTCCACACTTGGAAAAGGTAGACCTACTGAACCTAAGAATGCAGAACAGAATAATGCAGAGAAAGTCGCGGAACCATGAAAATCAAGAACAACTCGAAAGCAAATAAAATACAGGAGTGTACCTGGTACCCTTGGACCGCGCAGTGGGTTCGTAAGAACCATACCCGTTTCTGTCATGCCATACCGTTCGAGCAGGGTATGCCCAGTGATACCCTCCCAGCGTTTCATGACGGCTGCTGGTAGGGCAGCGGAACCACTCACCATCAACCTAAAAGTGGTGCAGACCCTCAAACGCCGCGCGCGTCAATTTTAGACCAGAACCAAACATGTTAAAGTCTTTGTACAAATACCTGACATTTTCTTTGCACGCTTTCTTGAGGGCCTCTCTAGCTGAAGTCGATTCTGGTGAATTGCCTTCGTAATGCGCGTTGTAGTACTCAATGAGTTTGGCGTAGATAGTCGGCACTGCCATGAACAAAGTCACTCTGTTCATCAATGTTGCCCACACCTACGTAAAGAATGTCCATAATTTCTTTGGCCTTCAGAGAATTGAACGTGTTGAACAGTTTAGATAACTTCACTTTGCTAGAGAACCAAAAGGACCGAGAACAATAATTTGATGACAACCGAGACCTGTTCAGGGTCAAACTTGGGAAGCATGATGCAAGTGGCGCCATTGTAGAACGCCGTCATAAGAACGTTGACAACGCCGTGTGTGTGGTGCAGAGGTAGGGTGTGCAGTATGACATCATCAGAGCTCCATTCCCATGTCTGCGTCATGTCTTTCATGTGCGTATCCAGGCTTCCGTACGTGTGAACCACACCCTGTAATCCAATAATTTCTGCGGTGGCAAACAAGAACCCAAATCCACTGTGGGCTGATTTGGGATTTCGCGTGCTGTATTTCAGTGGCTGCTGATAAATTTGAGGTCCTGAAATGTTGTACCTTCGGTCTTCCCGTGCTGCCGCTGGTGTATAGTATCAGAGCAGGAATGCGTCCAAACATATCGCTGAGCAATAATTCCTTCCATATATTCATCCTGTCACTGGAAAACTCAATTTCCTTGTGCACGGCTACGTGACCAGAAAAAGAACCAAGACCTTGCAGCAACAACGAGGCTTTTGCATCTCTTGCAGGATTCTTGCACATAAAACACGCGCACAGACACACCGCACGCGCATAGCGCGCACACACAGAGTTGGGGGTGGTGGTGGGAAAAAGAACGGACATGTATTGAACAACATGTTTCGGCTCGCGGAAGCTGACGCCGTCTCTGCAGTACGCACCTTTCCTTCGTACGGATGGTGTTCGGAAACCTTTGTTTTCCAGCACAACGAGCGATTTGTTCAGCAGCTCAGCAGTAACCCTCACTCTGGACACAAATTCTTCAGTTGACACGATCACCTGCATGTGTGATGTTTTGCTTGGCCAAAGTCGAGTACAAGGAAAAACCGTTGCTTTTGGTGAGAAAACAAGAAACAGAAAACTCTTTGTCTTAGCAGAAAAGAAACGTTCAGGCAAGAAGCTGCTGACATGGGGTCTCGATGTACCTGACAGTCTGTGTCTCTTATGAAGTACTCGAGTTCGCTGGGTGGGTGCGCGGGGGAGAGTGGGACGGCTATGGTACCGGCCAGCCAGCATGCCCACTGCGCTATCACGTATGAGACGTCGTTCGGGCAGAGAAAACACACCCGCGCAGGATCCTTCCCCTTGCGACCGAATTTCAGCCGAATATCAGCAACCTACAATGGGAATGCTTTCTTCTTTTCAATCGTTTCAGTTGCAGTTTATTGCCAGCAGATATTTCGCGAGGGAGGTGTTGCCCATTTATATAGCACCCTGCTGTTTGCAATCGGAAACTGTACCTCCACAAGTTTGTCGGACAAGATGTGAGCCTGATACAGAATTTTGGCGTAGGTGTGGGATCCGTGTTGATCCACCACAGCCACCTTGTCCAAATGTTTGTAAGCCCTGATGTGCACAGGCTCCGTCACTCCTCTCAGGACCTCATAATCTGCTAAGTGCTTGAAGAAACTTCTTGTCCGGTCAACACAAAAGCGTGGTTGTTTTTTCCAGGGTTGTCGATGCAGTACTTTTGCACAATGGTGTGCGTGTGCAAAAAAGACACGAGACTGGTACACAAGCTGTTTTGCCATCGTTGAGCCTAAAATAGACAAAGCATTTCGAATTTGCGCGTGTGTGTGTGTAATACTTGTGATGTTCTTTTTCTTGGTTTTCTATCTCTGGGGACGGTGGGGCATTCAACAATAAAATGCGGCTGACGCAACACCTCACGACACCAACCACACCTGAGACTAAATCAAAATCCTCACAAAAAAATCCTCTTGAATTTCTTGCTGCCAAAGCCTAAACTTTCCCTTTTCTCACACAAAAAAACTCTTTGGGCTCTGCAATTTTCCAGGTTTTGGGCAAAAATGCAACAAGAACAAGTACGCTTCGTCAGCGTTTACTTTCCGAGCCGAAATTGATGATTTTGGCTCGGAAACTGATTGACTGTTTTCTGTTTCCAGGTATATATGGGTCACCTTGTTGTGTGTGGAAATACTTGTGGTTGATGATTCACTTCCTCCCGTGCAGCTTGCATCCGGCATTCAGAATAAACGTGCCTAGGAGTAAGGACGTTCTGGAACAGGACTTTCTGAGACCTTACCAGACGTAACGGTATTTGAATTCTGTGTCGCCCCCCCCCCACTGATGTGTCAGCCCCCTCTGACTTGTCACCC
>JAAUYG010144890.1_pt1 | contig 12097 bp, 14 predicted proteins | sample 7278091 | NCBI WGS metagenome assembly JAAUYG01 (sample SAMN14350201, study PRJNA611818) | marine sediment metagenome | isolation source: surface marine sediment (0.6m) | place: French Polynesia: Moorea | collected 2018-08
ATTATCAAAAATTTACATTTCCGCTACTTAATATCAAAGTCTTTATATTTATCTAGCATAAACTGGTTTTCCAATATACAATCACACACAGGTACATGCATTTCGTTTCAGTATCTTGCTGTGTATATGTGAAACTGAATCGGTGCAACTTTGCTGCGGTTATGTAACAAAGATTCCTAGATAATTAGAAAATTTGTAGATCTGTGTGGCGGCATTCATGTATTAGGTATTTTAAAATGGCGAGGGAGTACATGTATTAATCTGATACTAAGTGTTACCTTAAAGGGCCGCAAGTCTATACTATCTTATTTTGTCCCTGTGCTGAGGCCGAATGTTTAAAGCTGCGCGCAGAGCAACATATGTATCCGTGACACGGGTTCGAAACCCGTTTCGGTCTAAAGCCTCAATTTATGGCCAATGGAATGCCTGACTATATCTCTGATGATGAATTCAAAATGGATAAAAAAAGACATGTGATGTCCCATACAGTGTAGTGTCAAATAATATGTTAACGTTCAATTATCACTGTACTTCGAGTATGAAGATATATATTATTGTTATTAATAAGAACAAACCTACCTCTTAGATGTTTGCTCTACATATTTTAACTTAATATTTTTTATATTTCAGAGTAAATATTTTTAAAAATATTTTAGAATACTACACTATTATTTCAGATCAATTTTGTGAAAGCACTATTTCAGAATTTTTTTCTAATACTAACTTCACACATTGCCATGCTCTTCGTTTCTGCCCTTTCCCGCGTTATTTGCCTTAATTTTCCGAATAAACATGGCCGTATAGGAGATAGGAATAAATAAAAACGAATTATAACGAATTATAATGAATCTATTCACTTAATTTTGCGAATAAACATAGACGTGTAGGAGATAGGAATAAATAAACGAATTATAATGAAATGACTGAGCCTTGTTGTTCGTTTTCTGCACTTTCTCGAACAAGGACAGACGTTGCTCTTGAAAATCCACTGTTGTGTACAACGCAGAAAGCCAGTAACTGGAAGCAGGAAAGACGGGTGAATGTGTAACTTTTTTAGTAGGCTGCTAGCAAGTATGGAATACCAATACATGTATAACAGTTTAATTCATTTCCACTGAAAGACAATCCTAATACAATGTACTGCGTTTGCATCCACTTATTATATACAAAGAAAAATGCTAGCATCGGTAACATATAGTCTAACCTATAGTTGCAGCAACACTAAACACATGTAAACTGAAATTTAAGCTCACTTGTTCATATCTAATGACACAGTTGGCTGTACCATATGTTTTATACGGAGAGTTCGAGGCAAAATTTGTAAATATATTGCCTACAAAAGAATATAAAGTGTAACAGGAATGGGCCTGTAACATTTTGTTTCCCCGTCACCCATTAGCAAAACTAGTAATTCAAACTCGAAAAATTCAGAGAAAAACACTCTAAGATGTGCTGGATTAGCAGCTCTCGATAAACTTTGGCTTAAATCCACATTGAGGCTAACATATATTTGCCAAGGGGTCACAGTTCTAAGTCTGCGTATTGCCATAAAAGTAATACTACAGGATTACCATATACACACATTACACAGACATCAGGTTATTATAGCATATGAAACTGGAGACGATAAAATGAAGAGCAGTACAAAAAGTAAAAAATAACTGCAGGTGAAACACGCATGTATAAAAGTAATGGTTCACTTTTCTTTTGAACAAATAAGAACTGTGGGAGAAGTAGCGCTTTGATTTTTTAACTTTTGTATTCCCCTTGTTAATGAAAAAAAAAAAACATAAAGAAAATAAATGACGTGGAGCTATGGCGGATAGCCATATTGAAAGAAAATGCAACTGCATCAATATCAGTTTGATTCTTTCTGAGAAAACCGTTTTTGTGGACGGACGACGATGTGTTACTCATGCCAGAGTAGCTCTTCTGACACCGCCAAGCCGAGTTATCAGGCAGTCACTCGAGTTATCAGTAACTATGCTGTTTACATCACCGCTTAAAGTAGAATCATGGCGAATAAAATTAAATAAGTCTACGTAAGAATTATTGGCTACCAGCAAAATGGGAATCAAAAAGAACTTTCAACGATTGTGCAATCTTTGCCGTGGGATTAACGTTACTGGTAGTGCAAAATCAAAGTGATTGAAGTCAATATAGCTATAGGTTCAAGGGTCGCAAGCTTTTGTATGTAAAGGTATGTATGTTCCAAAAATCCACTGGGAATAAAGCAGCTCCCTTCATTTTTCCGTGATATACGGTGAGTTGTTTGTTGCTGATGAGTAACATGTATAGATGAAATTGAATATAGGCTTCAGGTCTGAAAAATAACTGAAATACACTAATTGCCGGTGAAGTAATTGATTTCCCATTCCTAAATTCGCAAGTGGCCTGAAAGTTTCTTGAAACCCGCCCTAGGTCTTGGAGGGCGTGTTGCAAATGCCAAATCATTATAATAAAATAGTAAATAAATGATTACCATAAAGAAAAAGATGAAACATTTGCTTCCTGGTTGTGTAGTAGAGACACAATACGGGAAATTTAAAGAGGTGGAACGTTGCACATTTAGCACATAACAACGTGAACATGTCCGTACCTTTTTATGTTTTCGAGCCACATATCGACATCTGTATATATGTAGCATTTACGGCATCTACAATTACACCTAACATTGTATAACTGTCGTAGTAATATTCTACAGGGAAACGACCATATTACCCTTAAAGCAGGCTTTGCTCGGAACTGGTAGATTGTACTCCTGCTGTATTTCTCAATGGGGCAGGAAGTGTCTAATGTGAGTTAAGATGGCTCTTTTACGGGAAAGCGTACAGTGTGATATATGCTGAGGGTATATTATATAGTACACACGCTATCAATTTGTATTAGCAGTTAGTAAGTCAATACTAGCTAATACTGAAATGGCTGCCAAATCCCACAGTCGACAAAACGTGTTGCACTAAAATGTAGCAGGAAAAGCTGTATATAGTCTTTCCAGGAAAAAACATAAAATTGTAGCAACTGTGTAAACATATAGGCGATTAGGGAAATAGGGCTGTATAATATGTCCCGTGTATAAAAATAGATAGCTGTGATCACCACTTTAACATTTATCATAAAAGTTTACTGCCACCGGAAAACGTGGGTAGCACAGTAAGTCAGGATCAATATTCCTGTAACTGAGTATGACCTGAACGACCTGATCCTAAACTAGCAGTTCACAACACTACTGGGAGATCAAGTTACCTGTGAGCAGTAACATGTTTTCAGAAGGGATGCTGCGCTGCCAATACTGCAAAATACCCAGAAATATCGGAGTGACAGTCGATATAACGTGATCTCTCTTTTTGATACATATCAATGGTAGGCAACTACATTTTATGTGGATGCACTGGCATCGATGTCAGTTATATGTATGTGGTAAGTACTCCAATAACCATTCCCCGTATTGACACTTTAGAAGCGGTATTTTGTGTTAAATGGCTATACACGAATACATGTCCACAGCGCTATAACTGCAGTTTAGTAGCACATACTGATGATGTTCCGGTGGTACGTTGAAACACTTGCAGTGTTGTAAATATATACACCATACGACTCAAATTAATGAAACCCGTATCTATACTGAGTATTTATAGCACATTTGTTATGAACGTGATATATGTCATGAAAATTTACAGCCTTGTAGGCCAATTGATTGTAGACTTGTTGCAAAATTAACCTTCGATCAGTTGCGGCAGATCAATGGACGGAGCAAGACTTGTCAGTGGGGACAGGCAGTATACTGTAGCGTCACACCAGGACAGCCAGAGCAATGGATGTACCGGAGTGGCTGTCTGAGACCAGCCCTGTCGTCTGGAAAGCTTTGCGCTTCTCCACCATAGCCGTCTGTGTGCTGGGAATTCTGGGAAATGTGTCCTCTCTGACGGTCCTAGGACGTCACCTGAATGAGATCCCCGGGCTCCCGGCTACTGCTGGCACTGGGGATCGCGGATCTGGGGGTAGTTACAGCCGATACTGCACGCATCCTGGCATTTGTGGCGTATGGCTATAGCCGACTCACCAGGGTCCTGGAATGGTGGTTCCTCTACTGCTACTACTGCAGTGTTTACATGACCATCCTGCTATCTGTGGACAGGTACATGCAGAGTGCCAAGTCAATGCTGCTTCTCAGAATCAACTACAAGCGGATCCTGAAGATAGCGATATTGTCTATATTTGGTGTGACGTTGCTTGTCAGCTTGCCGCATCTGCTGGGGAATTTCATCAAATATCACTACAGACGGCATCTGGTGATATTTCCTTTTTGTGTGTACTTACAAAATGTCGAGGGGCTATGTCGGCACTGGGAAATAAAAAAGGTCCAAGAAGATTTTGCAACAGAATTTGACTGTACAGGTACAGCTCAGAGTGTGTTGAATAACGCTGGTGCCGAAAAATATCGTAACATGATACTGTCTGCTTGCAGGTATCAGAAAGCGACCAATTACACATCCTGCTCACAGCCCATCAGTGTGCAGGCACCAAAATTTACACAGACGGTAACTGTACACCTGGAACATGGTTACAAGTTCCCTAATGCTAGTAACTGGTACATCAGGTACAGTCATACAAACATTACTGTCTGTAAACACGCAAAAGGTTTCATGAGGCACGACCCAGACTTTGTCAAAGCTCTCTATCTCGGCGTGGATCTCCCACTGAGATACGTTATATCATGTATCACCCTGGCAATTGTGAATATCCGCCTGGTACTGGCTGTCCGCAAAGCTCACATCCAACACGCTGAGATTACTGGGACAGCACGTGTCTCGTTGCTCAAACTGCCCGTCTTGAAGACTGTGGCTGCCATTGCGTTCGTGTTTCTGATCTGTCATACAGGAGGCAGCGCCATCTTCATCATGGACATAGCCCGCACTTTTGCAAGTACGGTTACTGTGGGTAGACTTTTCCATGGGAAAACGAACATTTTGTTGGATGCCACAGCACACACCCGTGTTCTTGTCTTCAAGCATCTGGGGTATCTCCTGGCGGCTCTGAACTCCTCTATAAACGTTCTCATCTATTGCGCATTTCTGCCTGTGTTCCGTTGCCACTGGAAGGGTTTGTATTGGCCTAGAAGAGGAAAGGGCACAAGAGACCCGAGAAATAATGATACCTCGCCTGATGTAGTTCCCTGGGAAGAGATGGAGTTGGCAGATGATTCTGATGCAGATTGGAAGATCTGGAAGGTAGTGGCCTTAATGTTGCTTATGGCATGTTTAATTTATCTATGCAGCAGCGTTAATCTGGCCTTATAGTAAAACCTACCAGACCTGACAGTGACTGGCATTTCTGATGGCTGATATAACCATGATTCAAAACTATTAAGCGTGTGTACACTATGCGGCAAGTGTAGATGGTCACGGCCTTAGTTTCAATATTGCAAACACAATAGTCTTTCTTTGTCTTTCTATTTATTGCCGTTTCGCTCTTTGTCCTCTCCGTAAACTCTTTAATGATCTTCACCATGATTCACAGAAGCATTCGAACATAACATCTTCAAAACATATTTTCGACTTAGTGCCTAATCATTCGCCATGTGGCGGAGTATGATTACACTTCCTTTCGCCAGATGGCGCAGCATAACTAAAATATAATATTTCTTGCCACAGCTACAGTAAGATTTAGGTTTTGTTATATATATTATTCATATAATGTATATTATTTAATAAGGACTTTCATTCTTTTTCGAACAATACAATTCTTAATTCCTATATTAGAGGTTACCAACGTTTTGCATATCTATATAAGTAACGTATATGACAAAAGTGTTTTATGTTCCAAGGTTACTGCACAGATACACACTTCTTGGACCGCCATTAGATCGGTGTTTCACTTCATGAAGGAGAGTCGTTGCGTCATTCTACGTCTCACATTGTCTGCTGTGATTGGAACCCTGGTGTTAGTGGGCAGTGGATTGGCTGTGTGCAAAAGAGAAGGAACGGCACAGGTATGAATAGTAATGTTCATGTGACGGTGAACACAAAATTACTTCCAATCAATGAGTTCAGTTGTGTCAGCGTATACAAATTTAAAGTTTTGTGTTTAGATAGCAATGCATTATATATATAGTCTGGCCTGTGTTGGTCAAAGTGCTTCGAGTGAGAAACATTCAATTGATACTGACAAGATGGACTAAGAACTATTATAACAACTGGTAGTAACCGCATTGCTGGGTGTCAACAGGGACTTTAATCATGTTATCACGAAATTGTTTATAATGTGTGGTACAAAGTTTCCAATTTAAAGTTTTCAATTCATTGGGCGAAAATTTCAAACTATAGGTAGAGTAATATAAATGGTATATTTCCAGAGTCCAGACTACACTCGTCTGCGTCCTGTCAGTTACAGGAATCTGGGAGATGACTACTCAAGGACCTTCTGTGTGACGGAGAGTTGGCTGATAGTGTTATATGGCTGGCCTGATCAAGCAGCTCATGTTTACAGTTTACCAGCCTTTAAGGCACAAAGTAATCTGTCAGACGTTGGGTTTGCCTGTGTCAACATACGAGCTGACAGTGAGGGTCGAGTGTTTGTTGGTTGTTATGGCCGTGTGGTCATGTTGGAGATCAGTGAGACAGGAAACCTCACATTCTCCCGTAACCTGACAGCGGGGGGAAGACTCAGTGGGAGACAGAACACTGTGGCTGTAGGATCCAGACCTGGGCAGCTGTGGGTCGGCTACTATTACTGGAGTTTTGACAACGAGATAGATTATATATACTTGATTGGTGTGGACAACGACACTGTAATACAAGGAATCCAAGAGCCCCTGGATTCAAACTGGACTCTTATACTTTTAGCATCACAACTGCTGACTGGGGAGTTGCTCATCACAGGGTCTCGTTACAAATCCAACTATTCGATTACACATCTGTATCAGACAGATGTCACCTTGCCTCCCACAAACCTGACAGTGACTGGCCACGTCCGACTGTCACACAGGAATCACTTCCTGGTATGGGACTGGCGAGCAAACACCATCCTGATCCTGGACAGCCAGGGTGACCTGGTCCACACAGTGGACGACCTGAATGGGAAACACGGGATCGAGATGCAGATTCAGGATGTTGCTGTGTGGGAAAACAATCTCCTGGTATGTGATAATCATGGGAATGTGATGATTCTCTCGATGCTGTAAGCAAGTGTTAGTAAACACAATCTTTTATATAACAGACGTTGCTGTGTGGGGAAACATCTCGCATGCGATTCTTATGGGAGAATGATAATGCAGTAGCCAATTGTTTGCAAACACGATCCTATCTAGTCGGTTCTGTGTCCATTGATTTAGATAGCACATGTGAACAATAGCACATGTGAACAATATCGCATTGTAGTTCTACGGCACATGTCGAATTGTATCACATGGCAAAGAAGACTTGTCCGTTTGTAGTCACCCTGGTAGTCTCAGAATAAATAACTTTAAATTCATTACCGCTAAATTATATCGTACAACTATGTGGTAGACTGCTTAGACTATAGCTGTTGTTGCTGTACAGAGATTGTCCCGGATGTCAGCTGAACTGAATATATGAAGTATACATGTACATAATGCCACATTTTTTACAGAATGTTCACAAGAATAGTACAAAAAGATATATAGCAGGTACTGTTAGTGCCCCATTACCAATAGCAGCATATATCACCGTATACCGAGGCGAAATTTTTTGTAGCAGTAAGGATAACACCCTCAGTGTTTCGATTTCTGATAAGTAGCGTTTGCGATTTTGTATATACAATGTTATTTTGTTACGTCACTATACACCGTGTAATAATTTCAACAGGCTTTACTGACTGGATATTCTGCTTTATTAGATATGCTTGGTGTGTTATAATACATGTATATATTTGAGCCTATTATAGAGAGCATTGCATCTGTGATTCGATTATGTCAGAATCTTGGATTGGTCTTTATAGTTCGTTAATTGACACATGTATTTATCTTTAACATTCATGTATAAGGTATATTTTAAATGGTTAATGAACATAGTGCTCGACCTCAGTATTGTATCTTTGTTTTGATTTTGCAAAGTAAGCTCAGTTTCATAGATCGGAATTGCAACATGTGTATATATGTACTTTGACAATCATGTATTAGGTACTGGTATTTTTAAATGATTAGAGAATAAAGGCATTACTTAATTATTTAAAGCTCCAAGCTCTTAAGGTAACCAGTCACACGTCAATGCTACACTTACCAAAAGGACATTCCTTGCCATTTGGTACCTTTCTGCTGGATCTTTTCCAGAAAACTCAGACTCTTATTCAGAATTTGTACATAATTTCCAAGCAGATAATGGCCAAAATAATTATGCGATATGTATATATTTGTACACAGCATTAAATCACGTAGCAACGAAGGTACCCTATCGCAAAAACGCAGACACAACGTATGGACCGCTTGTTGATTGATCATTCAAGTATTTCATGTAGTACAATGTAAGTCCTGTCAAGGAAGCTACACATGTTTAACAAGCACACCTCTAATAACTGGCCATACTAATAATAGGTTCAAAATTCGTGCTTAAAATACCTAAGTAACTTAAAAACAAAGAATTTGTATCTTAGAGGGAAAATGTAGTTATTATGTTTATTGGACTGGCATTTGTGTTTGTTGTACAATGTTGGGATGTGTCTGGCATTTGTAGATTTTAATAAAGCTTGTGCTGTATCTTGAATTTATCGGTATCTTCTCCTGATCGCACACTAATAAAGTCCATCCAAATATGCATAGCAAGTTTATAAACTCCAATCATCAACTCATTTTATCAATAAAACGAACTGTTAATAGTTTAACATTTCTAATCACAACATTGGTGATACTACAACACAAATTATTTGCAACATGGTAGAATGGCCATACTATATTTCCATACTTGTATTAAAGTTTAACTTGTATTAAAGTCGAACTGAAGTTGTCACGACACCAACAGAAGTACCCAGAAGAAGAAAGCCTGATCAATCTGGGGCAATCTGGGGCAATGCCTGGGGCAATCGAAAACCTTACCACAAATTCTCTTGTGTGCCGTACACATTGGTATACTAGCTGGCAATATATAACGTACATCTCTCCTAATACTCAGAATCTAAGTGACTTTAACTTTGACTTTGTTTTGACTTTGAGTTTGAATGTACTTACCGTCAATTCTAACAGTGCTAATGGATTCCTCATAAATGGTTTCTTATTGGTGTTTAACATACAGCACCACTCGGCAAAGCTGGCGGGCTTATATTATAAACACAAGCCGTTCCTGGCATTTTACACCCTGTGCATGATAAGTGTGTCGTCTGATTATCCCCATACCGATAGATCTTGTGTTCGATGGAAATATATCACAAAAGCATGTCGTGTCAGACGATTTATACTGTTTACGCAAAGGTATGGAATCAGAATACTAAGACTGTGAACTGATGGGTCCATGTGATAATCTCAGCAGCAAATACACTTGAATTATACCCTTCTTGGTAAACTGCACTTACCTACACATGGCTTGTTCAGTTAAAATGTACACATGACATTAGAACTGAGCTTTACAGTTGCATACCATCTCACATTCATTCCTATAGGCATGCTGTATTCGGTATCCTCCTCCTGTAACAAAGACTGACTTATTATGGCAAATTCCGACTTATTATGTATTTACATTTCTCGTTCCAATATGGAGGCTTATTTGGTTCCACCTACCATTTTTGAATTCCACACATCATCAGTGAGTCTCTCTTTTCACTGATATCTGGAGCTGCTCACCCGAGACAGTAGGTACGACATTCTGCAGATGCGGATTACTACACAAACCTAACCCACCCTGATATTGCCACCTTACACTGCCCTCAAATGTGATTATGACCTATACTCAAATGCTTGTATTTGAAGGATGACCACGCTGGGCATTTGGTGCATTTTACACATGACATCTTTCTGCATGTATCAGGAAGTGATCACCCAAGACGTACTCGAATTCGTTACATCGAACAGCGAGCCAGGTTCGATTCATTATTGTATTGTCCCTAATAACACACTCGAATACCCAGATCCCCCTCCTCATCCCCCACCTGACACGTAGGATATACATCGCTCCCTAGTGGTGATTTGGACACAGACAGCTGTAGTGAAACAGTAACTTAGGGTTAGTCATAGAGGTCACGGTTCAGGATAATGGATTTGGCTTATAATATTTCAATAGGTCGTTAGCAACTCTAGATGAAAGAGGAGCTAGCAGGTAAGGATAGCTGTATGTTTCACACCCAATATTTCTTTTTTTAAATTATTATACAATAAAACTTTAGACCTTGTTATAATACTTATTACAGGCACACTAACTGAGAAAGACTGTGATTTCTTTACATAATGTATAGATGTCCTTCAGGCTATTAAGACATTGATATTAGGATATCTACAACGGCAATCTTTATAAAAACATGTCCTGCTACAGTAGCGCTTATTTCAGGGTCAGTGAGGTGAAAGAGTAAATAACCATTCCGGAGATTGGATTCGAATTCGCGACCCTTTAATCTGGAGTCAAACCAAACACTCTACCTTTGGTCAACACACCGTTTCAAATCAATAAGGTCTACATCATGTGTGTACGTGAAAAATTGCTTTGACAAACGAATATCAAATTGCAGCCCGTTGGGGGTCTTTTGTGTAACATGATTGACTCGAGTCTTCCGAAAGAGTATCCCGCACTCTTAGTAAACAGGTTAACGAAGCCTTGTAAGTGGCATGGTAAGCTTCACATCGACTTCCATCTCTGTTTATGGTTTTCCACCTTAACTATCATGCTGTATAAAATGCGAATTTTGCCGCTAATAACAACATGGACAACGTACACCCTATGACGGCCTTTCCTCAGGACCTACACCCCAGCAACTTGGGGGGTACTTCTGTGGGACGTACATACCGGTGGACTTGCAGAGCATTTACACTGGTAACTTCCTCCTATTGGTGTGATCATTGGACTACTACATCTGTTGTCTCCTACATCCAGAATTAATCCCGCATCGCTGTCTTGTGGGAAGATATACTGCGGCTGTGATGTAACTGCAACAACACAAAGGAAAGGTGATAGCAGCAGCAAAAGTAATGTCAGCGGTAGCAGCAGCAGTGGTGGCAGCGGTATCAGAAGCAGCAGACGTAACCCAGTTGTTGCTGGAAGAACAAGTATAATATTAATGAAAAAGTACTTAATATAAGAAAAGAAAAAAAGGAAAGGTGCTTTAGTGGTTAGTTCTCGAAGATACTTTGGTATAAGTTTTGACTTAAGTGAAACTCTTAGCCAAACACAGATAATATGGTGATTGTCTTATCATGAACACAGGCCTTTATACATCTGTATGAATCACGATTAAGTTGATTTAATGCTTCAGACACTCTGATGGGTAATGTAAGCGCAATTCACTATGGCACAAAGCATGACAAGAGAAGGTTACAATATGAAGATATGTACGTACTGCGTATATACAGTGGAACCTGGGAATTAGGGACACCCAAGGGACTGTCAAAACTGTCCAGAATTGTGAGGTGGTCTTATTTCCCAGGTCCATTTCTATGTAACAAATAGACCTAGGGGCTGAAGTAGCTGTCCTTAATTCCCAGGTTGTCCCTATTTCTCAGGTTGTCTTAAAGACAGGTTTCACCGTACATGGCTCTATGTTAGGATCCCACTCCCCTAAAATTTTACATCTCGGGAGTTTATGGACCTCCTCGTCCTCAAACTCTCTGCAAACACTGTAGTATGACAAGATTGAATATAGTCCTATCATAGTATATACCGCCTACACCGGTAGTATGGTAAGATTGAATGTAGTCCCATCACAGTTTATTTTGCTGCTACTATTACCTTTCCTATATTTTGTTTACCCGTAGTATGGTAAGACTGAATGTTGTCCCATCACAGTATATACCGCTTACACCCGTAGTATGGTAAGACTGAATGTAGTCCTATCATAGTGTATACCGCTCACACAGCTAGTATAGTAAGATATACATACCTAGATCATGTTATATGCCGTGTGATAAGTATGACCACTGGTGCATGCCCTTTCGGCATGCACC
>JAAUYG010039147.1_pt1 | contig 12096 bp, 7 predicted proteins | sample 7278091 | NCBI WGS metagenome assembly JAAUYG01 (sample SAMN14350201, study PRJNA611818) | marine sediment metagenome | isolation source: surface marine sediment (0.6m) | place: French Polynesia: Moorea | collected 2018-08
TATTATATTTAATCGGAATTAGCGGGTAGGGGTCAACGGCTGTTGACCCCTACTAAGGTAGCAAGTCTACGTTTCTACGTTATGGGGCAAAATCCTGGTTAGCGTTTTATCACAAGGTACAAGAGCGTTGTGTTTTCACGCCAACATTATATTATTTCATAAAAAACTGCCCTAGAGCAGAGCAGTAATTATTAACACTGAATTGTGTACTTGATTTTTATTTAGCAAAAACAAACTGCTAAACTGTTAAACTAAACCGATTTCTTCAGATGTACGGTGCAATAGAGAAGCTTGACGATTTCTATTAGCTTTTTCCCGCTTAATTGCTAACCGGCGGGCGCGTTCAGCAATAGATGTGGTTTTTGGTCTTTCTGTTGGAGTAGAGACAGGTTGATTAGAGTATTTCACACCTCGATAAGTTAGATTTAATCTTGGTTGAAGCACTAAGGGTTTGTTTAGATTGTGAAATCGCCAATCTAATCCCCGATATTTTCCGCCAACTTCACCTTCTGCAAGGGAAACAGCAGGTGGATTATAGTCGTATTCTATTCCGCGATAACGTAATTTCATGATTTTCGCCTCCAATTGTAATTAACAACATCGCGAGGCGCGTTCCTTCGGGATCTTGTCCCTACTTCCGTTTCCCTATTTTTTGCCAGAGAAATGAACGATTTCTTATATGTACCTTTAGTATAGACAATGGAAATGAAATTAGCAGCTAATTTGTATTCGGTAAACAACACTTTTTTGGTTAATTGTTGATGGTTGATGGCGACAAAGATAGGAATAGTGATTTAACTCCAGAACAACAAGCCGCAGCTTATGCACCCTGTAGTGTGGTGATTACTGCGGGGGCGGGGACAGGGAAAACTCATATGTTAGCCCAGAGATATCTTTATTACCTACGGGAAAGAAATTTATCGCCCTTGGAGATAGTTGCAGTCACCTTTACCGAAAAAGCAGCCACAGAATTGCGATCGCGGATTCGTGTTTTAGTTAGCCAACAATTACCCCAACGTCTCGATCTTTTGGCTGAGTTGGAAGCAGCCCAAATTAGCACAATTCATGCTCTTGCTGCGCGTATCTGTCAGGAACACTTTCAGATACTCGATCTTACTGCGGATTTTAAAGTATTGGACGATTTAGAAGGGCAAGTCTGGTTGAAAGATGCTTTACAAAAGACATTAATTCAATTACCCCCAGAGGTTTATCAGATAATTCCCTATTCTTTGTTGCATGATGTTTTAAGCAAATTATTAGACGATCCCTATACTGCGAGTAAAGCACTGCGTCAGGGTATCCAAGACTGGAAAAAGCTAATTGCTGATGCCCGTATTAAAGCTGTAAAAATTATAATCAATGATTCAGCATGGCAAGAAACTTGGTCAGTATTGCAAAAGCACCAGGGCAAAGAAGGGGATAAATTAGAGGCAATTAGGCAGTCTGTATTAGAGGCGATGGAGGATCTGGAGGATGCAGAAAATATTGATTCGGCGATCGCAATTATTGATCGAGTAAACCTGCGGGTAGGTAGCAAGAAGAATTGGCAAAATGATGATCAAAAGGCAGTTAAAGAAGCTTTAAAACTTCTCCGAGAGTCCGTTAGAAGAGTTATTAGTCAAGGGTTACTCAGTCTAGAATTAACTAGTGCCGATCTAGAATTAGAATTAATGCTTCCTGCTTTAACTGAAGCCTATCAGGAAGTTAACGATTATCTTAGTCGTCTGAAGCTACAAAAAAAAGTTCTCACTTTTAGTGATTTGGAGATATACGCGTTACAAGCCTTAGCTAATGTTCAGGTACAAGACTATTATCGTCAGCGATGGCAAGTATTTTTAGTTGATGAATTTCAAGATACCAACCCCACCCAAGCGGAATTACTCAATATTCTGACAGCAAATGCTGAATTAACCATTGTCGGGGATATCAAACAGTCAATTTATGGCTTTCGGCGGGCAGATATTCGCGTTTTTCAACAGTTTCGCCGCCGCATTTTAAATAATAACGGCAAAGAAGTTATCCTCAGTAACAGCTTTCGCACCCATCAAAAATTAATTAATCGTTTAAATCAAGTTTTTGCACCTTTACTGCGAGAAAATCATCAACAATTAGAAGCATATCGTTGGTCAACTCCGATCCAGGGTGAAGGCGGTAAAGTTTTTAATTACTTACAGGTATTAACTATTGGCGATCCTTTTGTTCAAGAAGGAGAGGAAAAGCCAGCCAAACCCAATAAAACTCAACGTCAGCGAGTAGAGGCATACTGTTTGGCAGAAAAAATCAAGCAAATGCTAGATAAAAAAACTCCAGTATTTGATAAGCAAACCAGGCAGACTCGCCCTATTGAAGCAAAAGATATTGCTATTCTTACTCGTACCTGGCAACCTTTAGAAATCTATGGTGAAGCTTTAGCTGCTGTAGGTATTCCCGTTGCCCCTGCGGGGGGAGGAAATTTGTTAGCTACCAGAGAAGCAAAAGATGCCAGCGCACTATTACGGTTTCTAGCTAACCCACGGGATGATATTGCTTTGGTGGCGTTGTTACGAAGTCCTTTTTTTGCCATCAGCGATCGCCTTTTATTTCAATTGCGTTCTTCATTTTATAAACAAGATGAGACTACTGAAGATAGTTGCTGGTGGGATGAACTGAAAACAGCCCAGTTGACTGAATTAGAACATCCTGTTAAGGTATTGCAGCAGTTATTAAAACAGCGTCAGTCTGAAACACCATCGCGTATTCTACAAATTGCCGATCGCCTGACGGGATATACGGCGGTAATAGCTAATTTGGCTGGTGCATCACGAAGAATAAACGATTATAAGGGTTTTCAGCAACTAGTCAAGGATTTGGAACAGGGTACTTATGATTTATTTGGGGTAGTGCGTCGCCTCAAACGTTTATCCCTAGAAGAAGTAGCCGTACCCCGCCCGATACTAGCAGTGACTAACGCTGTCTCGTTGATGACTATTTTTGCTGCTAAAGGTTTAGAGTGGTCTTTAGTGGTAGTTGCAGATTTAAGTAAAGAACGTCCCAAGTCTTCTCCCTCAGTACGTTTCGATGCTCAATTAGGAGTGGCGATTAAAAGTAAGGATCGCACAGGAGAAATGCAAAAACCAGTGTTGTATAGCTGGTTGGAATATTTGAATGAACAAAAAGAAAGAGAAGAAGCGGTAAGAGTATTATACGTGGCATTAACTAGAGCTAGGGATTATTTGATCTTAAGTGCTGCCGAACCCTATAAGGGCGAATTAAATCGCCTACAGCGTGGTTTAACTGCTGCGTCAATACCTACTATCACCATTCCCTATACCGACAGCAAAGCCTTACCTCCTATCCCTCAAATATCTCCTATTGCCGAACATCTGCCACCCCTATTACTAAATTCCGTAGGCTCAGGATTATCTGAACTCCCTGTTACCGCCTTAACTGATTATGCAAGATGTCCTCAACGCTTCAAACTACACCTAATTGATGGACATCCAGGTATGGGGGAAGGATTAGCTTACCGAATGCAGACTGGTACTTTGGTACATAAAGCCTTAGAACATAATATTACCCAGGTTCAAGATTTACTACCCTTTGCAGAGGAAGATTGGTCACAGGAAGTCTTTACCGAAGCGATCACCCTGGCACAAAGATTCTTTCAATTGCCCATCTATCAACACTTTCGCCATACCGCAGTAGCTAAAGAACAACAGATCAGCTTCCAACTGGGGAAAATAACTTTTAATGGCGTAATCGATCTCGTTGGCGATAATTGGGTACTAGACTATAAAAGCGATCGCTCTATAAACCCAGAAGATCACCGTTTTCAACTCTGGGTATATGCCCAAGCCTTAAAACTGCCTAATGCTCACATTGCCTATCTACGTCACGATTATATCCATAGTTTCACTGAGGCTGATTTAACTGTAATTGCTCCAGAGGCGACTACTTTAGCCCAGCAAATTTACTTGGGTAATTACACTGCCACCCCCACCATGGAAAAATGCGCCGCGTGTCCCTACATAGCCTTCTGCGACTACGCCATGATTTAATTTTTAATTTTTAATTTTTAATTCTTAATTTTTATTTATTCATTCAAGCTTCATCATAAGCTTCAATATCCAATAAATGAATATAAGGCTCAACTAACTCTTCTCGTTGAAAAGCGATCGCTCTAAGCAAATGCCAATCTTCCAAGGCTTCAAAAGGAGAGTCATACTCATCTTGTTCCAAACGACTAGCAATTATCGCTACATCTCCAGCCGTCATGTTTACGATATTTTGTTTCATCAACTTTAAAGAAGTCATTAATCTATATTCCCTCATTAACTAAAGCCGAAACTAAAGCCGATTAAAGCCATAGTAAAATTCTAACTCAAATAACTCTTTTTGTAGTTTAAGTCGCTCCACTTAATTTTTTAGCCGACTGCGGAAGAAAGCCAATCAACCAAATCTCCGACTTCCTACTTTCTTCAATTATCACCGCTCAATATAAGATGAGTGTCCAGGATTAATTTATTTTTTGCTTCTGTATTTTCTCTTAGATAAAATACATTTTATTTTTTACACTTTGTTAATTAAAACACCGTGAATTTATGGACATTTTTTATTGCCAAAAGCTTAAAGTATTATTAGTAAACCGAACTAATTATTTTTATCTATAAACATCATTTTTTTTGTTGTCTAATATACGTAGATACACTAATGACGAGTTAATCGAACAATGTTTAATTATTGATAGATGTTGCTCTATGTTTATCTAATTGTATATGGCTCAAAAATATATCTTGCAAGTACTTTTGTACACATATGTGTACAAAAGTACTTCTAACATTATTTATTATTTGTACAACCACTTTGAAATACAACATTGTCTTGGCAATTACTATTTATTGTAGTGTTTTATTAGATTTAGAGATTGATTATTTTGATTATGATTGTTGATAAATATTGTATTTATTTTTAAAGTCAATCAGTATTTTTAATAAGTATTCAGCGAACTAAAAAATGCTTAAACCAATTTTTTGCATTATATTTATTTGCTAAATATTCTCCTGAAATACTAAATTCATAAATTTTACAAAATAGTTCATCTAATTAATCTAAATTCAGAGATTATCAATTATTTACAATGCTATAGCGATCAGTTGTTACAGAGTTTGTTGTATTCCTGGGAACTCTATATTCTTACTCAAACTATTCAGCAATCTCAGCTATATATCTTATGAATCAGCATAGCTCAAGCCAACAAAAATATTACCATCCGTTAATTGGTGTAGCTCTCATCACAGCCAGTTTATTCCACTTCTCTTTACCCGTATTCGCCGCAGGAACAGAAGCGGGTGAAGTTTTACGTAACACCGCCACTGGTAGTTATCAAGATGATGCAGGTAACCCCTATACTATCGAATCGAATACAGTAAATGTTACGGTTGCCAAAGTTGCAGGTCTCACCAACCAACCCACAGGCATTACCGACAATAATGGCGGTACTGTCTTAACTAATGACAGAGTATATTTTGAATTTACAATTACCAACGTTGGTAATGATGTTACAGATATTTTCATTCCTACCCTCGATGAAATTGCGACCAAAGGTTTAGATAGAACTATCGGCGCAGACAGTAGCGCAATTGAAACTGACTTAGTGCTTCAAGTTTCTCCTGCGTTAACTGACACTGGTACACATACTTTTGATACATTAACCAATGGAACAGATCCGAGTGATCTAAGACCTGGCGGTACTAATGGTACTGGTGCTACTGACGGCATTGTCAAAAATGTTCCGATCAACGGTAAAGTAATTGTTAGGGTTACTGGTTCTGTCTCTGCAACTGCTGCTGGTGCGCCGATTGAGGTGCTTTTAGGTGATACTGGTACTAACACCGATCCCAATAGTCCTGTCGCAACTACTCAAAACCAACCTGATGCCGATGATGGTGCTGCTGCTGCTGACCAAGCGAAGGATGTTCGTACTACCACAGCCGATAATGGCAGTGGACAAGTAGATGGTGATCCTACTGATGGACAAAAAGAAGCCAGTGCCTTACAACAGGTATTCTTAGGTTCTAATCCCTTGGCAATGACTCGCATCGAGAAAACTAGGGTAGAACCAATCGATCAAGGTGCTAATGCCACTAACCTCGATGACAATATCATTACCTATAATTTAGAGTTAGAAGTTCTTAGTACTACACCTAATGCTCTCTATACTCCAGGAAATCTAGAAGGGCGGGATTTTGATGGTCGTATTACGGGTATCGCCGATCCAAATGATAGTAACTTAGTCTTAATTTCCGATGCCATTCCAGCAGGTACCGCGCTGAATGCGGCGATCGCTCCTGTTGGAGATTGGACACCTGTATACACTACAGAAACCGACAACACCATTCGTCCAGATGCGGTTCAGTGGACTACTACTCCTCCTACTTTAACTGATGTTACTCGTGTAGGTTGGGTTTACGATGCTAGAGCTGCTGCTGATGGTCCAATTGCGAGAGGAACAACTGTTCTGACTGCTGATGGTGGCTTTACCTTTAATGTCATCACTTCTGGATTAAATGCCACAACAGGTGGTACTGTTGCCAACATTGCTCAAGTGTTTGGTAGTACAGACGATGGTGATCCTGCTACCATAACTGGTGTCGAAATCTTTGATGAATCTGGTGACCAAAATCCAGCTAACTTCAATGATGATGGTAGTCTTGGACCGAATGAAGATGATTCACTGTCTACTGGTATTGCCGATCCAGCAGCTCATGGGGTTGATAACGAGAATAACAACAACACTAATGGTACAGAGCCTCCATCCCCTGGTGGTGAAGACAACGTAATTACCATTGGTGCGCCTGGAGACTTAATTAATGGCCCTGATGGACAACCTGCGGCGACTGGTAACGTTTTTGGGCAGGGGCCAGATAACGACCATGATTTCCAAAACTTGGGTGTGAGTAATTTCCCAGTTGATGTCAATGGAAATCCAACTTTGCAACATAACAATGCAGCAAATCCTTCCTTTGATCCTGCTTCAGTGACGTTCAACAACACTCTAAGTAATCCTGGAACAACGGATTTATCTGACGTATTGCTACAGCCGATTCAGCCATCTTTTGATGGTTTGGGCGGTACTGATGCAAATCTACCTCCTGGTACAAAAGTAACAATTAATTTAGGTACTCAACAAGCTATCTATACCTATACAGACAATGGTGGTGGTAATTTCAGCTTTGTTCTAGATGCTAATGACCCAACCGATCCTGCTTTAGCTAGTCAGGCAATTGGAATCCCTGTTTTAGCTGCGGGCGTTCCTCTTGACTATGCCGTTACAGTAGATCTTCCTAGTGGTACTGGATTATCTACTGATGACGCAGTTAATCATGGATACCCCGTACCGATTATTGCTTTTGTTGATGGAGATGACGATGGTACTCCTGATACTGGGGAAAATCGTAACTTTACGGTAAACCAAGTTTATACAGGGTTTATCAAAGTTAGTAAGCAAGTACGAGTTCTACAGCCTGACGGCAGTCCCAGATTAGGGCCAGGAGCAACCCCAGCCGAACAAAGCATGGACTTTGACGCTCCCGATTCTCAGAAACAACCCTTACCAGGAGACATCCTAGAATATCGTGTAATTTACCGCAATATCTCTGAACCTCAAGTTGGTACTGGTAATAACGGTATCCTCAATGGTATCAATGTAATGATCGATGAGAATGGCACTCTGGGTGATGTAACCGCAGCTACTGATGGTAATAATTGGGCATTAGATAACAACACTGATGGAGATTTAGATACCATCAATGTTCAAAATACTGCTAGTGATAGCAACAATGGGACTATTACTTTCTACACTGGAGCTACAGATACAGCCAGCACAGATACCTACTCTGTGGATACTTTAACTTCGGCAGGTACAACTGACCCTGGTGTTACTGTTACAGGTTATCGCGTTATTATTCCTCGCGTTTCTCCTGCTGGTTCTGAAGATCTAGCGACGACTCCAGCCTTGGCGAACAGTGTAGATGCTGGTGACAATACCTTTACTTTCCGACGTACAGTTGATGAATTTGATGGTCTAGCACAAGAAGGATTGGATTAACTAAGTTCAATTTGAACTGCACTTTTATTTAGATGCAACCATAGCAACTGATAAAAAAGAGAGCAATAAATTGGCTTTAGCTAGTCTATTGCTCCTAACAAATTCTTCAGTAGACATTTTAGCAATTTAGAGAGATTGAAATAGATTATGAAACTTTTACACAAAGTACTGGGTATTGGTACTTTAGGTCTGATCGTTGGATTACCTCTGCTTAATCAAACTCCAGTTATGGCAGGGTTTCCCCAAGTTGGCAAATTTATTGCCCAAGTAGCTCAAAAGCCTACGGTACAGTTGAACTTAACAGCGGCGAAAAAGTCGATTGTAATTACGACTGGCGGACAAAAACAGGTTAAATGGGAAAATTTAGCAGATAATGCAGTAGTTAACCCAGGGGATACCCTCCGCTACACCGTCAGCAGTAAGAATACGGGTGCAAATCCTGCCAAAAACTTGACTATTACTCAACCAATTCCCGATCGCATGGTATATGAGCTAGATACAGCAACTAGCAAAAGTCAGACAGAGGTTACTTATAGTACCGATAATGGTGAAACTTTTGTTGCCAAGCCAATGATTAAAATTACGAAAGAAAACGGTAAAACCATCGAAAAAGCAGCTCCTGCAGAACTCTATACCCATATTCGTTGGCAATTTGGCTCTCTTGCCCCAGAAGCAGGAATTACAGCTATGTATGAAGTAAAAGTTCAGTAATTTGGGATTAGCGACTAGTGACGCTTTGCTTGAGTAGCAAGTTTTGATTGAATGACTTTGTAGTTAATTAATAAAATTTGCTAGACACATATTTGTCTTAATGTTTGAGCGCAGCGGTACTAGTCGCGAACTTCATTTCTTAAACAGATAACGCTAAAAGCTTTGAATTTTAATTCTGATATTAATTCTATCTACCTCGTAATTTTGCTGATTGTACCAAAAAGCCCTTGGCTCTTTCTTAACTTTTGAAGATTTAAAACCCCATTCAATTAGCTAGCTAATAGCTATTAGCTCTTTTATCAGTGATAGTTGCAGCTAAGAAAATTCTTGTGAATAAATCTCTATCTCGCTCAACTACTAAATCCAATCAAAAAATCATAGCCGTCTTAACCAATGCCATTGTCTTATTGGGTTTGATTCCTCATGGTACAAAGCCAGCTTCTGCCCAAACCATTTTAGGGTGTGATGCTGTGGTTACAGATTTACTCGATCTTTCTAATAGTGCTGTGGCTAGTTATACAGATCGGTCTAATGGCCAGAGAAATCGACTGATTTCTAACACAATTACCACATCAGCTAATACTAACAGTGAAGCGAATCAACCTCTCAGGCTAGTTAGTCAGGGAGTTCAAGATGTTGAAGGTAATTCTGTAGCTGGCTTAGGCGCGATCGCCAGTAATTTAATTGAGCTATTCAAACAACAGGGTTTAAGTGAAGAAGATGCCAATCTTGCCAGTATTGAAACTATATCCAAATGGGCAGCTTTACCTCCAGAAACTTCTTCAATGGAAGTGGCAGCAGTAATTAAACAAGCTTCTGTTGCCAAGATAGAAGATCCTAGCAGCGAAGAATTAATTGAACAAATACCCAATTCAGATTTATTAACAACTTTAGCTGGACTACAGGAATCTAATCTTAGAGCTTTGGGTTTAACTCAATCTGAGGTAGAAACTGCTAGCCAAACAACAATAACTCCTAAAGAAGACGATAGCTTTAATAACCAAATACTGTCTGTAACTCAAGAAGTAGTAGAAACAATTACTCGACCAGAAGCTCAAGCACAGATAACCGCAGCCCAAGAACAATATCAACAAGAACTTAATAATATTCGCCAGGGAAATCAGACTACTATCACGACTGGTAATCTGATGCAGTTTAAATTTCGTCTTGATAATCAAACCGATGAGGTTGCTGAAGTTGAGTTACCTAATGCCCAAGCCATTACAGAAAATGGTTTAACTGGTTCTGGTCGAGTTACGGGGGTCACTTATCGTCTGGCTACAGCTATTAATAATCAATCAGATGAGTCAGCACAGGCGAAAGATATTACTGAAAACCCCGAAAAAGTATCAATACCTGCGAATAAGTCTTTAGAGTTCAATGTTGAAGTTGAAGTTGGAGAAATATCAGAGACAGAAGTATCTTCGATCGCTCTCAATCTCCAACCTAGCTGTGCCAGTTCCGTTGTACAGTCTTTGAATATATTACCCCTATTAGCTCTTGATAATGATAATGAGCTAATCGACCCTTTGGGACAGATAACTGGATGTGCAGGTGATATTTTACCTGAATATCGAGGATTTTCTGTGGCTCTATACGATCCTGACCCTGCCGATTCTACTGGTAGCAGTATTGAGGATTTAACTACTCTGACCAATACAGAACTGCCAGACGATCCTGATAATAATACTCCCCAGGGAGTAGAACCCAATATTGAAAATAGTAATCCCTTTTTCTTGACTAATAGCGATCTGGGTAGATATAGCTTTTTGTTGGATCTAGAACGAAACCAGTTGGATTTTGGCGCAACTTATATTTTGCTGGTCAATCCTCCTCAAAACTCAATTTACAATCAACGACGAGTCAAACTAACAATTGGCGATCGCTCAGAAAATATAGTTGAATATACTGCTACTTCCCTTGATGGTAGACCTATCAGGGCTACTGATGGACGGACTACGATTACTGGGGAAATTGTCTTAGTAGAAGATGCCGAAAGAGTGGGATTAGATCTAGCAGTATTAGATCTTTCTGCCAGTATCTGCGATGCCCAAGAAATTCAAATTACGAAAACAGGCGATCGCGCTACAGCAGAACCAGGAGATGTTGTTCTCTATCGTTTGGCAATTCGCAATCTTTCTTCTACACCCATCTCTAATGTACAAATTACCGATATTCTACCAGCAGGTTTCAAACTAGAAGCAGATAGCGTCAGAGCAGAAATTGATGAAGAATTAGTTGCGATGACTACTACTCAACGTGGTAGACAAATTAATTTTACTACCGATATTACTTTAGACACTAATGAAATCATTAATCTGGTTTATGCTGCCCAATTGACTCCCAACGCCTTACGAGGTTCTGGACAAAATTCAGCCATTGTTAATGCTCAAAGGACTGATAACAATAATTCTGTTCAAGATGGCCCAGCGATTCACAATCTACGCATTGAACCAGGAATTATCGAAAATACAGGAATTATTATCGGTCGAGTATTTGTTGATAAAAACTTTGACGGTGAGCAGCAACCAGGAGAACCAGGAGTTCCCGACGCAGTTATTTTCCTCGAAGATGGCAACCGCATCATTACCGATCCTGATGGTCTATTTTCTGTAGCCAATGTACTTCCTGGTCATCATACAGGAGTTCTCGATCTTACTAGTATTCCTGAATATCGACTTGCTCCTAATCTTCGCTTCAGTGAGCGTAATAGTACATCTCGGTTAGTCAAATTAGAGCCAGGAGGAATGGTACGAATGAACTTCGGCGTTACACCAACTGCTACGGGAGAAGAAACCGAATCAAGACGCAAAATTCCCTCAAAGCCCAAGAAGCCAGCTAAAACTAAAACCCCCAAAAAACAGCAACCCCAAACAGAACTAACTATACCCAACTCCGATCTATGAAAGATCTTGCTTTTGGAAACGCCGTTAATTGTATCAACCTATGAAACTTATAGTCAGCCACAGAAAAAACTTATCTCTACCTCTAGTTGCTTTTATGGCTGCAGTTTCTAGCACAGTATTTTATGTGGCGATCGCCAAAAGTGCATCAGCAAAACCAATCACTAACGAAGAGACAACTCAACAGTTAATCGCTCAACTGTGGTCAGATGTTGATGCCGAGCAACTCAGTTTGGCGACTCCTGAAGCTAATAGTCGGCAAGCTGTCAATGAGCAACTACTAATTAGCCAACTACCACCCCAACAACAACAGTTAATCGCTCAACTGTGGTCAGATGTTGATGCCGAGCAACTCAGTTTGGCGACTCCTGAAGCTAATAGTCGGCAAGCTGTCAA
>JAAUYG010077354.1_pt1 | contig 12096 bp, 6 predicted proteins | sample 7278091 | NCBI WGS metagenome assembly JAAUYG01 (sample SAMN14350201, study PRJNA611818) | marine sediment metagenome | isolation source: surface marine sediment (0.6m) | place: French Polynesia: Moorea | collected 2018-08
AATAGGTAAATAGGGGGGCCAAAACCAAGAGAAAATCCTTGATTAGGGGGTCTTTTTCAGATTTGGGAACGATCATGCGTTACGCATTTTCACTTGAGTTGCATGACCGGGACCAAACAACACACATTCTAGCCAATGTCATAAGGATTTTTTTTTTTTTTTAGTTTTTATATATGTGGAAGATGGTCACTATGTCAATATACAGCAAAATAAAATCTATAGTCCACCATTCTTATATTTTGGCTATTGGCTGAAATTCGCAAACTCTATGGGAATTTCATAAAAAAAATCAATATTTTTTTTACTGTGAGTCACTTAATTCACACACACAAGAAATATTTTCCAAATATTTGTTTCTATGATGAACGCTTGTTGTGTCGCTAGGCAGGAAAAAATACCATTAACCCAAAATGATGCCATATTAATATTACTGTACAATGGGTAAAATACAGAAGCATTATTACAACGAAAGTGTCTTAAACCTTAAATAGTAATGTACTTATTTTGGTAAGTTAATTGTGCACTGACAGGGAAAATATTTTCCGTTCTGGGGTGCATTTTAATTGAATGCAGAATTTATGAACTGAAAAGTGGTTTCACTGACATACAGAGCCATAACTGATTTTACATACCATTATACATATTGCTGCGTATTGCCTACCTAGCTATAAGTATTAGTTTTACTGATACAGTTTTATTTGCACTTATGAAAGGTATACTTATCCACGTCGAGTTTTAAAAGCTAATGAGAGGTTTAATGTGTATCACTTAGAAGGGTATCTGGTCCAGATACAATGAAATATACCAGAAATTTGTACCAGATAGCACAATAGTAAAAATATGCACCTTCATAGAGAATATAATAGTGCAATAACAGAAGAATGTTGATGCCCCATATATCAACTAACTTGTATATGTTCCAGTACTTCATCTGGTCTGTCTCAGCACAATGCATAGACCATTTACAGCTTAATTATAATTAGATGCTTGTATTGTGAAATTTAACTACTTTCTTTGCTTCCCTTTTTTTTGGAAAATAAAACTGAACTCATGTACTTATAATAAAATAATAAAAAATAGAGGTCCATGGACCTTGGAGCTCTGCTTAGCAACTGCGGTTGGTATGACAATTTGCAATTTTCTGCAGGCATGCATCAATAACTCAATGCTGCAGACTCCTCATATAACATTTTCTATTAATGTTTAATAATAACATTTTGCTTAACTCGGATCCTTTATGATATACAAGACTACAAAATCTGAGTACTAGGAGTTTGAATTTGACCAGTTCGCAGATTGGCATCCCATATATTGTTATGTTATTCTACATAAACAATCCTAAAACACCCTGGACGTTGTAACTTGTCAAGTATGCACATGTTTACTTTTTAATTAGTTACCCCGGGTTTGGAATAAAGCACGCTAGCTGTAAACACAGACTTGTTTGCAAATATTATCATATGGCCTAACTCAGATCTTTTATGAGATATAATCCTTCAAAACCTGAGTGACCTTGAAATTGACCTTTTAAGGTCACAATGGGAAAATATATAACCATACCATTGGACTCCTATATATGGTTTCCTATTACTGTATAAAAGTAACACATGCATGGCCTATTTTACTCATGGTTTCTTATTACTGTATAAAAAGTAACACATAGCCTATTTTACTCTGTTCAAGATATGTCATAACAACCCGAGTGACCGTGATATTGAGCTTTTAAGGTCACTAAGGTCAATGTAATCATACTATTGAACTACCCATGTATGGTTTCCTATTAAGGTTTACTAGTAACATATGGCCAATCTTGGCTCATTTATGACATAGTCTTCAAAATATATTAATTAAATCTGAGTGATCTGGACTTTGACCTTGCAAGGTCACTCAAGGTCAAATGTGATAATGCTATTGGACTTCCCATATATGATTTCCTATAGGTATTTCATAGTAACACATAGCCTAACTGGGCTCCTTAATGAGATATTATTTTAGTCTTCGAAATCTGAGTGACCCTGACATTGATCTTTCAAGGTTGCTAATTATAAGGTCAAATGTAATCAGACTGTTGGACTCCCTACATATGGCTTTCTATTAATTTTTAGTAGCAACATATGGCTTATTTTGGCTCATTTATTACTAGATATGTTTTCACAATCTGAATGACCTTGATATTGGCCTTTCAAGAATACGAGGTCAAATGTGATAGTGCCATTGAACTCTTCATGCTTGACTTGCAAATTTCACTCCATTTTGCTCTAAAATCGCTCGTTTTCCACATATTTTTTGCTTGTTTGTTTGTCCATAGGATACAGTGGTTAATTTGAAATTTTTGGGGAAAATGCTCAAAAATTGGAAACTCAAAATTTCAAAAATCGCGGGCCGCACCGAAAGTTTTGTGAGGAGTAATGGAGGAAAATTCAGAAAAAGTTGAAACTTTTGGCTAAGATTTGTAGGAGGAGCAGCGTTTTGAAATTTTCACCCCAATTGGGTCCCATGTTGATGAAAATGAAAGAAATTCGTTAAAGTTTCAATTTTCAAAAATCCCAAACTGTAGTTTTGTCAGAACTATATATTGAGAAGATAATTCAGGAGAAGTTTGATAAATTTCGGCTGTAAATTGTAGGAGTAGTCTTATTTCGGAAATTGTATATTCGGAAAAAATCACGCAAGTGCACCAAATGACCCCCAAAATGACATTGAACACTACCATGACTACGTACAAGGCCAAAGTACCGCATAACTATTACCCGGGGGTCTCAAATTTCACTCCATTTCACTCTACAATCGCTTGTTTTCCAGATGTACCTCATAAATGTACTCCATTTCGAGCTACGGTAGCTCGTTTTTAGGATAATTGAGGTTTCTGGTTACTCCATAGGCTAAAATAGTGAATTTGAAATTTTAGAAAAAAAAAAATCTTTAAAAATGGGAAACTAAAAATTTAAAAAACCCTACGCACAAATACTAATCGAACCGTGTACTTAATATTATATCTAAATGTCCGCGTTATTTTGTCTCGTGTATTGTTTGACCACCAAATATAAATATTCCACTTTAACACCCTTGAGTTAGTGACGAATTTGGCCGTGTCATACGCCTAATTTTCCAATCAAAGTAGTGCTCATGGGTCATAACATTACTTCGCTAGTTTCTTTTTATCTACATGCTTTATTCCACTTCGTCAAAGAAGACCTTTACTACTTTGTAATCTATTAATTTATATTACCTGTTAATATGTGTATCTAGTAAAAGAGGGCGCATTGGTATAAATGAGGATGACATCAGTGATGCGGTTTCAGTTTTGCGTGACGTCATATAAATATGTATGGGTAGAAATTCCGCGCTCTGCCAGAGAAATCCCCTTACGAAATTTCCAACTTATTGCATCGATTTTATCTGTGGTGTAACTGCTATGCCAAATCAGATACGCTTGACGATAGCTTGAGGTATACCGTGGCCATAATCAATTGTCCGCGTCGAAAATATATCGGAGAATCCTTGGAAATATTGGGTATGCCACGTCGGAAAAGCCCACAATCGCCTGGACACGAGGAAATAAGTAAGGCTAAGTCTTGTTCGTAGTGTCTGTTTTGCTGTTGCTTGTTGTAATACTCCAAACAATTTGCTTTTTTATTTATGTATGTACTTAATGTAGACTTCTTTAAATTACCAGTACAAAAGATACGGTGAGCCGCATATTCAAGACTTTGCAACCCCCTTGTGGGGAAACACCTTGTTTATGAGGGATTGCCCCATTTTGGATGAGACTTCCTTGGATTCCCCTCTTCGCGCGCCCCCGTTCCCATAGCATGCAAAATGTCCTTATACCTTTCAGGGTTTATTTTGTATGTTAGGCGAACTTACAAATTATTCTAGCTTGTGGAGACCTTTGTATGTTTATTAGTAGAGCCGTGTGTTGCAGGGTTATCTAGCAGCTTTTATGAGGAAAATCCATCATGGAGGACTTCCTGGATTAGTTCAATTTGGGCTTTGTGGAGGGGGTGGCAGGTTGTGTGTGGTCAGAAATGTCCAAAGTTGCAGGGCCTGTAGGGGAGGTGGGTTAGACATGTTAGATTGATTGGCCAGAATGACCTCTGCTTACAGAAATAAGATGATGACCATTTGAAGACCATTTACCATCCTTTCAGTTACCATCATGTCCTTGACACCTGTGCTGGGATGTAATATAACATGGGGCCAAGAGAGAACCTAATATTTTTTTATATGAAAAAAAAAAAAAAAATTCCTTTTATACTTTTCATTCACGTTTTTAAGACTTTTTTCTTCATTGTTTTGGTAAAATTGATGAATTTTAGATTTAAATCTTATATAACTGTCTTATAGTGTCAATGGCTTCCAACAAATTTTTCTTCAGCAGAAAATTGTAAAACTACATATCACTTTAGTCTTTACCATGGTTACGGTGTACTTAATTATTTACCATGGTATTGGTCCTTGTGTTTGGGGGGGTGGGAGTGGGGTGTTCTTAATTGCTTTCACACTGTATGCAATACTGGTAGGGGAGTGTCTTGATTTTTAGCAGCCTTTACCCCCCTGATACTGATGATGTTTTATGTTCAGGGATGGACACCAAGGATTGTCCGACTGCCCAGGACAACTAAAAGTAACTGTCGGACAATTGAACTTCGCACTTCCCTTGTCCGACAGGACAAGTAAAATTTGAACCCTATTTATACTAAAAACAGTTGTAGGAACAGAAAACCCTGCCAATGAGAACCTGACAAAAAATGTAGACAAGTGAATTTTCATTTTGGACAAGTGAAAATTTCCCTCACTTGTCGGACAGGACAAGTCTCAAAATAAGTTATGTCCAGCCTTGATGTTGTGATGCAGTAACTAACTACTAGTACTTGCCTGTTACTAAAATGTCTCAAAAAAGTATTGAACCAGTGAACTTAATTTTGGGGTGGAAGCCTTTCCTATCTGACGCAGGGATGGAACCATTGGATTTTGAAAAAAGGTGCTTGGGGTAAGGGTGGGAGTTTTTTATTTTTTTATTTGTGCGATATATGTATGTATATATACACATATATATTAGTACTTATGGTTACTATCAACAGTAATATAGTAGGAAGTCTTATGGGGAGTATAGCTGCACCATAACGTAATTAAGATTAGTCCTTGAGTGGCCTTAATTAACAGATTAGGGTATATATATGTTGCTAGTGATAACTAGTACATGTAATAGCGAAGTGCAAAATTAGCAAGATCTTCAAGTACTAGTAGCCCCCTATCACCCACTGCATGGGTGATATACCGGTAGGGTTCTTTTCCATTACGGAAAAAGCCTTGGTGGGCAATAGGGGGCTATTTGAAGATAAAGCCTGGATGTTGCCTTATTTTATTCTTCATACCATGTTAAACACCTGTCTGCCTGGTATGCACACAGCATTACATTGTGCAGTTGTTTTTGGGTGAGCCAGGTTTTCCGCTGCCCCAGAGGTCGTTCTTGTTCCTTTGTATTTTGAGTAAAAACTTGCAAGGACTGGAATCTGTATTATCGATTATAGCACAGTATGTAGCAGTTCTAAGATAAGCTCGTTAAGTAGGCTGAAGCCTGTTCAGAGTATGAGAGAAATTATCTACCAAGTTGATAGACATGTTTAAGTGCCATGTGCTGTTGGCAATCTCTTTCAGAAAATCTCCAGGACAGTCAAGTGGATGAGCCACCATCAGGAACAGCTACAAACTCCAAGGATGTCACAGAAATTAAAATTATCAAATCTGAGGTGGGCATGCAGGAGCCAGAACTTGTTGTTGCCGAACACGTAGGTGTTGTTATAGACCAGGCTGATCCTGGAGATGGTCAGCCTTCTGTATCTTCTGGCGATCCAAAGAGAAACCTTTCTTTGGAGGCTCTGTTCAAGGCAGCTCATTCAGAATTGGAGAGCATCTCCAAAGAAAGTCCAATAGCCATGAAAAATGTTAAATTAAGTGAGAAAGGAGGAGACCAGAATGTCAGTTCTTCTGTGGCATCACCGTCAAACACTGGAGCCACTTCATCCCAATCAGACAGCTCACCCCAGCCTTTATTTATTATGGAAGGTGCCAAAACTAGTTTGAAACCCGCCATTGATGTTTTGGTTACTGGGGATGATGGGGTGACGTATGAGTTGCACACAGATGAGGAAGGGAATCATCATCTCGTGTACACAACAGCAAATCCCTTTGGAACAACAAATGAAGCTTTAACTACGTCCAGCATATTGCCAGCAGCTGACGAACCCTTAGAGACATTAGTAGCTGTTGAAAAAACAATACCGTCAGCACAGGCTGCATCACGACAAAATATACTCCCTCCTCCAGCAATCATGAGCAAAGTGGCCAACAGTCAGCATGGACTTGTGGAAAATCCAACAGCAGCTACACAAGGTCATCTTCAAGGTGGACGGAAACGTAAACACCCACAAAAGCCTGGTAAACATGTATGCCCCTATTGTGGGCGGGGCTGTGCTAAGCCAAGTGTGCTGCAGAAACACATTCGTGCCCACACAGGTGAGCGACCGTACCCATGTACCACTTGTGGGTTTGCCTTCAAGACGAAGAGCAACTTGTATAAACACTGCAAGTCACGATGGCATGCCCTGCGTATTGGTGAAGACCCTCCAGAAGGTAGCCAGGATGATGATCGGGGAGGACTGCTCTCTCAGTCTGGCTCTATGGGATCAGAGGATCATGGCTTCCTTAGTCAGGATGACAATCTTGAGGATATCACTGATGACGAAGACCTGGATGAATCCTCCAGTATAGCAGAACAGAGCCAGAATGAGCAAAACATAAATGAGAGAGAAACTGAAAGTGGTTCCAGTGTGTCTGATGACACCAGAATTTTTGCAAATGCCAAACTGGAAAAGATTCCTGCCTGTCCTATGGGAACTGTTCTAATGAGATCCTTGCAGGGTCCCGCCCCAAAACTGAAGTGTGTCAGTTCCAGCGAGTCAGCAGCAGACTCAACGGGTGACCTTCCTGGAGTTCAACAGATAGAGATCAAGTCAGTCGGTCTTCAGAGTGGTGGAAAAGTCTTTGAGAGATCCACGTCTTTTGGCAACACGAATAAACTCAGCTTTGATGTAGGACAACTTGGCAAAACAGAGGAGGCAAACAGCTCCAGCCAGATTATGCCGAAAGGTGGTCTTAGTACAGGTGTTACTGATCTAAACATCCCTGGTAGTGCTATTCTGAGTAGTAAAATCAGCTTAACCACCACCACTTCATCTGAACAGAGCTATACATGGACTGTGATGACCAGCAACATCTTGACCCTTACTTCAAGTGGTACTCTATCTGAAATGACCACGCGTCCAGCTGGATCTTTTCTCCAGAGTTCAGGCAGTGTCTTACAGAGTATGACTCGCAGTGACATGCTATCACTACACCAGACCCAGTCTATGAGTGGTCTACAATTTGATTTTCGTCCTAAACCAAGCATAGGCCCACAGCCAGCTAAGAGCTCACCCAACCTGAAAACGTTCACGCCCGAGATGCTGAATGAAAGGATCTCCAAGATTATATCAGACAACACTCGGATTGTTTCTACACCCATGGCAGAAGCACCAAGACCCAAGAGAATGACACGACAAGCTAGTGAGCCGCAAAAGCAAAGTAGCTCACAACATCCAAAAGTACCAGTTCGAGCCTCATCATTTGTAGCTCCAGGTTATGAAAGTTCTCAGTACCAGCCCCTTACGAAACTAGCATCACCAGTAGCAACACAAATACCAATAGTCCCCAAGGTGGCCTTGGCCCAAACTCTGCCAACGATACTACCATCCACAACCACAAGTAAGATCTTACCAACATGTTCACAAAGCACACTCACTGGTATGAGGCCAATCATGAGCAAAGATTTTGAACAGGATGTGGCCCGAAGCATTGGTGTTTTAAGTCAGACAACTGCCAGCATGCTACCATCGACTGACAAACAACCTCCAGGGCAGAGTGCTGGAAATGTCCAGCTGCTGCTGCAAACAGCATCTGCAAAGCCCAGCACCAGGCATGTACTAGAGAAACAGAGACCGGTGGATGCTGCATCTCCTGATACTGCCACGAGGTCAACCTTTATAAACCTGCCGCCAGGACTGCTTCCTGCTTCCTCCCAGCCACAGCAGATCAAAATTCAGTTTCACTTACCAAAACAACAGTCACAATCAGCTGATCAGACATCTGGCTGGCTGCAGGATAACCAGGGTATTGCTAAAGCTCCAGCAACAGACACTGCTGCTATAGACACGAGTCCTGCAAAGTTACAAAGGTTACCCCTGGAAGAAATTCCAGTCAAAGATTTTCAAAGTCACAGCCCTAGGGAGAAAGTATTTAAAGCAGAAGCAGAAAGCTCTGAAGATAAACAGTCCGATGTGATGTATGAATGCGCCATTTGTTCGTATAGTAGTACATCTTTGGAGGTCCTGAAAACTCATTTCATCTCACACACAGAACAGCAACCAGCGGAAGTAAACTTTGCAGAAGCGAGTGGCAGTGGAAGCAGCACAAAATCTGTTCTATCTTTGGATGCAACTGGACGAAGCAGTTCAGCTACAGACAGATTAACGTCACAGGCCAGTGTCGAGACTCAGGCATCCTCTTTGACAGAACCCGGAGTCTACACTGTCATTGTGGATGGAACACCACAGCAAGCTATTGTGTATCAACCAGTGAATAAAGAAATGGAATCTCAGTCCCTGGACCCTTCTGATCAGGGTGCGCCATTCCATCTTGGTATCACTCCCAAACGGGGCAGACCAAAGGGCAGCAGAAACAAAACTATTGCACAGAAGAGGGAAATCAGCAAAGAGTTTGCATCACTGGACCTTTCACATGTTCCAAAGCTAGGAAGAGACGATACCACTGATTCAGTGGCCCCTCTGGATTCCATTCGTGTGCCATCTGGTTTGAGACGGTCCTTAAGCACCAATGACTCCTATAGCAAGAAGCAGGAGCTGGTGCCATCAGAAGCAGACGGCCAGGTCGATGTGCCCACATGCCAGGCATTATTGAAGTTGAGACTGAAAGGAAAACTGCTCATGAAGAGGTCCATGAGTGTGGAGCGAATGCTGCAGTCTAAGCAGCAGCATACAGAAGCTGAGGCTCCTATGACAACCACAGTCACCAAGAAGACCAGTGTCTCCCGTTTAATCATTCCGGCATCCGAGAAACCAGGCCTGCTGGGATGTTCCCAACCTCTGTTCAGCTCCCCTAAGCACCTGCTGCTCCAGAGGTCAAAATCTTGTGAGGAGTCCTCGTCTGAGGCACCTTTTATGGAGAAATCAGAGACACCAAGCTCCAGAATAGGCCTCACATCCATTAAGCATGAAAAGGAGAACAGACCACTTCTGGGTCAGGGAGATGCCCCCTGTACAATGAGCTCCGATTCTGATGTGGTTCTTGCATCTAAAGTTGGATCCACCCAACCTCAGGATCTGAAAGTCATTGACCATGAGACACCACATGCACCAGTGAATGAAATCTTGATGATGTACCCACCAAACAAACTACTTTACTCTCCTCTAATATTGCAGCCAAATACTTGCGAGAGGGCGAATCATGAAGAGATTCCTAAAGTTCTCAGCATCCCAATGAATTTGGCTCACAAAGTTCCAGGCCTACTCCAAGAGGCCAAAGTGAGTATAAAGAAAGAGGAACCTCAAAGTATGGAAAGCAAAAGCATTATGACATCCATTGAGGAAGTTCAGAGTCATGGGGAACTTGATGATGTGGAGAAAAAAGATGATTTGCACCTTGCAGCGAAGCAAGAAAACCAAGATGACTCAGAGAGTAAGGATGTGGTTCTTGGTTCATCAGGAACCCACAAATCAGCTGAACCAAGTTCAGCAGGTGTCCATACAATCCAGGCGGTTCAACTAACTGGGCTCTCTCCGCATCTGAAGGACAAGGCTCGTGTTGCATTGATGCTCCTTGGCCATTCCTACCCCTCTCTACAGGTACCAAGCATGGCAACCTACTGCAGCCTAACAAAGACACAACCCATGTACGTGAAGCAAGGTACAAACCACAAGATCTCGATGTACTCCACCTGGAGAGCTGCGTCTGTTAATCCTAATCCAATGGGGATCTCATCCAAGGAAATCCTTGGATTATACCAGAGTCAGATGTATGATTGTGAACCACGGTTTCAAGTGTCTGCCATTACTAAGAATCGTTCTGGTATGCTCACTCACTCTAGTTATTGGGATTCCGAAAAGACGAGCGATTCTGTTGGAGACAACTGCTACATTCCCCTGTCACAGCATAAGAAGGACCACATTAGACTTATCGCAATACCTGATATAAACCTTGGCACGAAGTCTGATATTTGTCACATCACCCCCAACTCAAGGTCAGCAGTAGAACAAAAGACCACAAGTGTTCATGCAACCCCCATAAGATCCCCTGGAGAAGAGGTGAGTGTTAAAAGTGAGTCACCCACAAGAATCAAGCTCGGATTCGAGGGAGGCTACAAGAGTATGGAGGATTACACCTACGTCCGTGGCAGAGGCTTCGGAAGATATGTCTGTGAAAAATGCGGCATTCGTTGCAAGAAGCCATCGATGCTGAAGAAACACATCCGAACGCATACAGACATTCGTCCATACCACTGCCGTTTCTGCACATTTTCCTTCAAAACAAAGGGAAACTTGACCAAGCATATGAAGTCAAAAGCCCATCACAAGGTCTGCATGGACTTGGGAATTGTTCCTGTGCCGACAATGGTGGATGTGAACTGCATCAACCCAGAAGTTCTCGCGCAGCAGAGTGCAGTTATCTATGACACTGATGCGCCTGCTGTTGGACACACAGAAGAGGTGACAATGGGACAGGAGTTCATGGAAGTGGATGAGGATGATGACGACGATGATGATGAAATGAAAGAGGTGTGTGAATATCTACTTGGTATAAAACTGTGCAGGCAAACATTATATTTTACACTGCCATAACATACTACATCAATTTCTAGTGGCCATGTACATGATGTATTGTGCTTTAGCATGTTTAATATAATTTTACCTGCTTAATCTTTAAGCAATTTTGTGTATTGACTTCTGTAAGGGATATCTACCATGATATGACAGTAAGGATAGGAACTTAACTGAAACATTGTTGTCAGTACTTATCACCTTTAATATTCGCCTTGGATACTTCAGGTATGTCAGGCTGAATTTTGTCTTGTCTGGCTTTGATATAAGTGGACAATGTGAAAAATTACCATTTGGTATTATATTTGCTGGTATGTATCAGTGCTTTTGTGAGAGCTTAGCTTCAGTATCAACATAATCATTTGACGAATATGATCTAAAATATGCTATTGTCCAATTGGCATGATTAGAAGAATGCTTGGCTTGTATGTATTAGGTATATGTTTATATGATGTACTTGCGAACAGGATGAGGATGAGGATGAGGATGCAGGAACCTCCTTGGATGACCCGCAGCAAGATGTTCTTCTGGAAATTGAAGTCGAGACTCATCCAGATGGAAAAAGTAACAGGTATCAAGTTACTATCAACACTAGACTAGAGGATTGCTGCTACCCAAAAGTTGCCAATACAGTGGTTCCTCTCTTAGTGGTCACTCTCAACAGAGGCCACCCTCTCTAATAACATGAATAAGGCCATAAATCTTTGCAGCTACTACTATCAAAAGTATCAATGCATTACTTCTCCCTCTAACCAAAGGCCACCTGTCTGATATGGCCATGATTTCCTGGCAAATACAATGGCCTTATTAGAGAGGAACTACTGTATATATGTATATTTAAACCCCGCCCATGCTTTGCATAGCAGGGTTTCTTACTTTGCGTTTGTTTGTGTGTGTCTGTCTGTCTGTGTGTGTGTCCGTTAACAAAATATCTAAAAAAATATTGAACCAATCTACTTCATTTTTGGTGGAAGCCTTCTCTGTGACCCAGGGAGGAAACCATTCGATTTTCAAAAAAAAATGCCCCGGGGTAATGGTGGGTGTGGGGAGTCGAAATTTGGCCCTAATAATAAGAGATAGGAGATTTTTTTAAGAGGCTATAAATGATAAACGGTTAGAGATAGACGTTTAGTTAATATTAGACAAAAATAGGAAGTCATAT
>JAAUYG010244149.1_pt1 | contig 12094 bp, 13 predicted proteins | sample 7278091 | NCBI WGS metagenome assembly JAAUYG01 (sample SAMN14350201, study PRJNA611818) | marine sediment metagenome | isolation source: surface marine sediment (0.6m) | place: French Polynesia: Moorea | collected 2018-08
GAAAAGTTTTTTCTGCAGAAAAAATGCCTCGGGTGAACAAAGATCGACTGCCAGACGAGATTTTGTCCTTCTTGGGACATGAGTTGTTTCAGATCCCAGTACGTCAGTTCATGGACGACAACTGCCTCTGTGAGTTCTTTCATTTTCCCCAGACGTTTGTTTTGTATGTATAATCCCACTGCAGAATCTTGCCTTTGCCTCTGCCCATACAATGTAAAAAAAGATCTAAATGTGTGTCCAACCTGCCATCGAATGACTGCTACTCACCACGGACCTGCAACCATCATGGGACTGCATCCTTGATGTGATGCCTTCCTCCTGCACTTCAAACTGTCTTTATTCTTCACTGACAAACACCCAACTCAGGGTCACAGGTCACTTGTCAAAGCCACACGGTAAAAAATAAAGGACACTTCCGCATGTGGAGCCAACTGCACACACACACACAGCAAACTGTTGTCCGGAAAAAGGATGTGCACCACTGGTGGTGTTTCTCGTTCCCTTATTGTTGAGGTGTTATGCGAAGTGAACACAACACACACACACACACAGACACAGACACAGACACACAACTCGATTATGGATGGTGCCGCGTGAAATCACTGACACACACACCCCTTCTGAGTTTTCTGTGAAGCAGAGCTTTTTTGGTCTTTTTTTGCAGTGTTTGACAGACAAATACCTGTCAGCGAAGAACATAAGAAAGTCCATCAGGTGTACAGAAAACTGGTAGGTTCAGGTCAGAAGACTCACTGAGTTCTCCACTCTTGCAAACTTCCATGGAAGGAGAAAAACAGAATCTGCACAGCAACTTTCTGAGCTTTCCTGATTTCTTTCAAACAAACTTGTCAGCAGTGATCGTTGTAGCAAATGGTGGCCTCTGTGGGTTTTCGTCTTTTGTTTCTGAATCAATTTCCCAAAGAAGACGTAGTAAAAATGATCCCACGCAAAAATAGTGAACGACAGTGCTTTTGAAATTAAAATTGGAGTCTTTTTTGTGAACAGGTCGACACACTACTTGAGACTTTTTGCAAAGATGCCGGAATTACATTTGATGAAGTGAAGCAAGCAATAACCAAAATGGAATCCATCGAAGCAATACAAGAGGTTTTCCAGGTAACGTGAACGATTTTGAAACCATTAGAATCTTCATCTACGTCACGCAAGTCAAAAGAAGGAAGAAACAAGCAGAAAGACTGGTCCAGTGAACACACCTTGCAGATCATGGCAGAAGCAACCACTGGGAAAGGACTGTCAGCAAAATGCTCTTGTTCAATTTCAGATGCTCTTCGAGCAAATTGAGGCGTCCGTCAGCTTTGATGTTTTCTACAAAGTGATGGAGGCAAGAAATCTGCAGATACAGCAGCAGGTAACTTGGCCCGCTTATCATCCATAGTTCTAAATCCGATCAATCAGAAAAGCAAGGCCACGAACTTCCTTTTGTTTATTGCAGGTATTGGCCATGATACTGACCATGACAGGCGGTGAGCTGCCAGAGTGTATGACACCAATGGAAGAAAGACGTACGTGCCATCCATACAGAAAGGATCTGGTCCTCCTGTATTCTTCGCCAATTTCCTTCTTGTCCTGTGTAAAGATCCAGGCATTTCCCGGCAGATGATGCGGAAGCCTGCTTTACCATGCAGCTCTGCAGCCTTTGCTTTGCCGAATGTGTTGTGCCTCTGTTTGGTGACACTGCAGGCAAGGACGTTTCTTTATGCAGATGCGAGAAAGCCTGCTGGAGTGATCGCGCCCGTGAGTGACGAACAGGATGAACGAGTGATGGCTGAAGCGATGAGGTATTTTCGTGTCTTTCTGTTTCTGCCGTGGAGAGCTGAAAGCCCGGCGACCAAACCTCTCCAGGCTACGGACCCAGAAACGACAAGAGACAAGACATAGAAACTTTTCTCCACATGAAGCCCACATCAAGTGAAAAGTCTGTCACTTTTGTGAGAATTCAGCACCTCATCTGCGCACGGTTCCCTCTTGTGAATTGAAAAAGAAAGAAAATCACTGAACTTGTGTGTCACGTGACGCAGGAAGTCGGTGCGGGACCACGAGCGCGAGACGTCGAAGCGGCGGTCTGACGAGAAGCTGCTGCGGGACACGATGGAGCTGTCGCGCCACGAGGCGGAGGTCGCGCAGCGTAACCGCCGCGAGATCGAGGAGGTCAGAGACCAATGAAACCTGAGCATTCTCCATCGGATGGGAAACGTGATCTGTAACGATTGTTCAGAGTATGCTTCTGTCCATGACGCATTTGTGAACTGGGAAACATAAAACGAGGCTCATTCGTGACAATGACGTGTGTGTTGCGTGTGACGTGAATGTACAGCTGTTGTTGCAGGGACTGAGTAAACTGGCTCTGATAGACGAACCGCACAAACGCGCTGCTTCTGCTTCTGAGCAGCGCCAGTCCGTCCCGGAACCCGCCGTGTACGCACCACCTCGCGTGAGTGAACTCACCTCCCTGATGCTTTATTCCAACGTGGTGTTCTGTTCGAGCGAACTGTGAAGCCTGGTGTTTCTTCAAACTGTCACAGTTCAATCCGCCCAGTTTTGGGGAAAAAAAGCACATCTATAGGGTGTCCTGGTGCATCTCAATTGACTTCTGAAAATGCTTGGTGACGACAGCTGAAACAGTTGTGTGTATTTGCACGTTCGCGAGAAATCACAGGTCTCATGCATTAATGCCCGCATGTGTTGCAGAAAGGCGGTGGTAAGGGCAAGAGCAGCGCTGACGCAGCGAGCGACTGGTTGTTATCCGCTAGAGCCGAGGCGACCGGATCGTACACCCACTCTGCGGTGAGAAAACTCTGTGGTGTCCAACCTGAAGCTTTGTTTATTGTTTGGTTTGCCCGTAATGAGGATTTGTGGGACGTGAGATTGCTGTCGTAGAATTCTGACTCGCTGCAAAACACCCCAGGTTTGCTGATAAACTTGGTATTTTTCAGGCGAGTGATTCAGGCGGTGACGCGGAACTTATGAAGAAACGCGCCGAGTTTTTCAAGGAGCAGCGCGAAAAGTTGTTGGCGCGCAAAAAGGAGGAGCGTGAGAAATTACTGGCGCGCGCGGAGCACGACGGGCCACAACGTCCGTGTTCAGCGAGAGCTGCGCGTCAGGCAATAGACGAGCCACATCAACCAACCGCCCAGGACAAGGAAGACGAGAAGAGGATGCAACTCAAACTAGCAATAGCCGAAAAACTGCGACAGGAGGTACTGAACAACTGACAACCTGCAGCAACGAAGACTGATCAGTTTCAACTTTAGGGGAGCATCGTGTGTTCAGCTTATGGTAACATGTGAAAAATTAGTTTCACTGACAATCTGCTTGCTCTTGTGGCCAGAAGCATTTGTTCTACGTCGTGAAAGATTCCACAGGGATTGCATTTCAATCGCGTTTTCCTCCCAGTCGGACAAAGTAGGTGGGCAGAGGTGCGAAGTTGCTGGCGAACCAACGTGATCGAAAGAGAACGTCGTGTTGGCCCAAGCTCTTCTGCTTCTGTGCTGAAAGGAAGATTGGCTGTTTTCAAAAAGTTTGTTTCAAATTTCGGTGCGCCCTCGTCAGCCATTTGTTGTGACACTGTTGAGACGGAAGAGTTGTGAAGTTGGATTTTCTTGTTGCATTGACCAACACTGCTGCGGGTGGGTAGGTACACCGGACAGTCTGGTTCTTCAAAAACCGTTGTCGTTGAAGTTGTGAAATTTGCAGAGCATATCAAATGATAAGGCAGATGTAATGTTTTGTGTCCAGTCTTATCCGAGTGATTTCTGACTTACCGTGTTTTTGTGACTTGGCCCTTTACAACTGTACTGTAACGCCATCACCCCGAATGTGTCAAGTCTGCATGTAGGTTCTCAGTGCGAAGTTCCCATCTAAATGAATACTGAGCGAAAAGTCGTCGTTAATCCGTCCAAAGGTTCGCGCATTTTCCCCAAAACCTGCAGTTGTTTGTTGCAAGTCTGAAAGCAGCCTTTATTGACGGGGAAATTGACAGTGAAAACATTGTAAATAGGAGAAAAACAATCACCTGTGCTCCTGTTATGTCTCGTGTGATGCATCCGAATGCGAACCCCTCAACTCAACACAGCTGTTGGTTTTCAAACCGTCCCACCTGTCAAATGACATGAGGTCGTCAAGTAACCAATGGGGCCTCGCTTACAAGCACAGGTCATAACCGGACAATCTGTAAAGGTTGTTCGTGAGCGATTGTTTCATTCTTTGAGCTTTTGCATCAGAAATTCCTTCTGTGCGGAAATCTAGTCAAAAACTTCTTTCTCCCAGCATTCCGTTTGAACCGTCCATTTTCTTGCGCAAATCAGAACGAATGAATCTGAGGAAAAAAAAGACCTGTGTCTGGGGTAATGAATCCAAGATTGGCAAATATTGTGATTTACTTTGTGTGCACGGTCGTGCTTGCATTATTTTAGCGTGTTCCATCTGTTTACACATAAGAATGCGTTTGTGGTTTCTTTGGATGATTTGTCGATTTTCGATTGCAAGAATAAAGAGGCACTGTTTGCTTTGGAATTGGTTCTTGGTCTGTGGTTGGGATGGGAGCTGTTGGAGGTGTGGGGGGGGAACACGTGATTGATATGGTTTTGGTCGGGAATTTTTCCGTCTGTTTCTTGTGACCTTTTGACCAACAAGGGTACTTGTCAGCGTGAGGGCCACGCAGTCATTCAGGCTGAATCAAGTTGGGGCAGGGGATCTGCCCACGGCGACCACACAATGACAACGGCAGTGGGACTCAGATGGACCGCTGTTTTCAGCCGCGCTCCCAATCAGATGAGCATGGTTTAATTTTTTCAGACAAAAAAAGCCAACCGCAACAACTCAATTTGAGCTGGTGTCAGCCTGCGTGATTGCCTACTCCTACTGAATCTTTAGGTCAGACAGCCCCCAACACTCCATGACCAAGAAATCGTACAAATTTCATTTTGCCGAGTGCGACCTTTATTCCAGGGAGGGGGGGGGGGGGCTAAATAAGTTGTCACGTGATGGGGCACTCGGCCTTCACGCTGACCAAGCGTGCTTGTTTCTCGGGAATTCGCTGGGAGGCGGTTTGACTCGGGGAGGCCACATGGAGCGCTGACACCGGCAACAGGGATGGAGTCTCAACTTCCGGCAAGACAAGCAAGTCTTGTTGACAAACCACAAATCTGTCACGAAAGAATCAGACTTCTCATTTTTCCTTTATTTCATATAAAACATATTTTACTGCTGGTAAATGTTCGCTATTTTTATGCACAGTAAATTAAATATAAAACCAGACAACAGTGGGCTTCTTTCCATGTTTCGATGCATGTCACAATTCTTTTTCGTTAAGCTCTTACCACCTGAACACCTGAATTGGACATGTTCCCAACTTTTTGTGAAGAAGCTCAGTGATCGAAGGAAGAGTAGACGGTACCCCACAAACTGAAGAGGAAAGAGCTCAAGGACCAGATTGATCGGTTCCAGTAAGCCTCCAAAAACAACACGTACCAGTTCAGATGTGCACTCAGCTTCATCATGCACCCCATCATGCCGTTAAATTCTGTCAGATTCCCACTTTTTGACAAGCAGAGGCCCCGCGGAAAGCGAGAATATTTCCTATCTGTACAAAACAATCACAGTATCTTCTGTATTTACAAATTTCATTCATGTACAAAGATACTTCTGACGAAATCACTTCGGCAAAAATTTGTGTGTTCACTTCAGGACATAAGCTTTGTTGACACCCGATCTCCCCGATATGGATACTATGGCACAGTCAGCGCTGACGGGACTAAACAGGGCCACGCACAAATGCTCGTCTGCTGAGAAAATCAATGCATTGAACACGACGACGACGACGACGTAGTTCAACATTTTGCACGTGGACATCGCAAAACGAACAGACTTCCGGTTGCTCTGCATTGAAAAAAAAAAACTTTTTCAAATGCTTCAAACCAAACAAAACATGCTTTACCTTTTTCTGTCGCTTTGGTTTAACAAATTACTGAAATACCTAGCATGCACCACAAAAATGTCCAGCTCATTGGAGTGTAACTTTGCAGCTGGTTACAACAGCTTGTGCCAGAGTAATGAATGCAAACCCGTCGCTTCAATTTTTGCGCTGAATATTTCCGAGAAGCAATGAAATCATCCCGCAATGCCGACGCGATGCACTTGAGCATGCACTCACATGCGTACCACGATAGGTACACCATATCCTTAACACGCATGAAGTTACCTGAGCACATCTCTCACAGAAAACCCCGTGGAAGTACATGTCATGTACGCCTGTGTGAAATTTATTCAGCCTATTCATTTACCAGTATGTATGTACAAAATAGGTTTGAAAAAAAAAAAATGTTTAGCTGTCAAAATCATCCCACAGTTCCCCACGCCAGCTTGCGCCGAAACAAGTTCACAACAAAATGCCACGTTTTCACCAATCTCCAGGCTCTAAGGAACGCACTTTTCGAGTCTTTTGGCGAGTGAGGGGAGACCTTTCACAACAGTTCCCTGGGATTGGGCCGCGCGTGATTTCTGCTGCCTCAGTCTGTTGATTGTTCCTTGTTGATCAATCAGAACACTGGACACCGACACTTCTTCTGTCGTCTCCAAACCGGTGTGCGTCACAGTAGTTCCGTTGCCAGAAAGATGACATGATCGATGTTGGCTTACCACATGGTGATGTGTGTCTGCTGTGTGCGTGAACCGAGGCGGGTGGTTGCGTTTGTGGTGGGCGGTGGGTGTGTGTACTTGTGCTATGAATCGGCCACTGTTCGTGCGCGCTTAAGTGCAGGCGAGTCGTCTTCGGGATCCTCTTCGTCAGAGTCATTGTCGTAATCCACTAATCCCACCAATCCGGGCTGCAAAGAAAAAGTCAAACATGAGCTCTCAGCTGCCAAAAATTGTTCTGCAACAGTGGAAACATGTGTAAAATGCTCAGGAATGAAGACTGCTTGAAATGCCTAAACTGAAACGCCTTTCCCCCCCCCCAACCAAACGAAACACGACCAATGAACCGTACCTTTTTGGTTTGCACTTCGACAGCTGTGGGAGACCGGTTAGGCGAGGAGTAGGGTGCCCTCGTGCCCGGAGTTATGGGACTGTTGTTCGGGCTGCCATTAGGACTGCACGGGGGAGTGCTGGGGCTAGCTGCTGTGTTACCCTGTTGCTGCTGTTGTTGTTGTTGTGCGGACCCAGGCGGGCTGCGGCTCACGTTCAGACTGATGGTGTGTGCATGAGCTGCCTGGTTGAGAAACTTGGGCGTTGAGCCCTGTGGGGGAGAGCGGTTGATGTTCAGGCTGATGGTGTGGGACGTGCGGTTGATGAACTTGGGCATCGTTTCCTTCTCCTCGTTCTCTTTCTCAGCAGCTGTCGCGAGAGGAAAAACATTTTGGCTTCTGACACACGACCTGGTCTTTTTTGGAGAACAAAGAATAACAGTGGCAAACTAGCATTTTTACAACCAATTCTTCTGACCCGCATGGTCATTCGCATCAACAGCGATGTTTTGTCAAGACGCACCTTTCTTGCTCTCGTACTTCATGCTGAAGGCGTCGAACTCGTCGATCTTGCTGGACTTGATCATGTCTGCGGACTTGAGCATGTCGGACATGGGCATCATGTCCTCTGTGTCAGCAATGTCGTCGTCCTGGTCGAACCACAGCTCCTCGTCGTCGTCCAGAGTGCGGTTGCCGTCGCGCCGATTGAACCGGTTGTTGCGAAGAATTGACGGCACACTGCAATGTGAAAGCACACTGACAACAAACCCAAACTGAGGGGAAACGGGGCTCACTTGGTACGCTTACTTTGCACATTTAGCGAAGTGCCGTTGGGAGATGAATTTGCTAGTTGAGATGGAAGGAAACCTGCCATAGGCTGTGAACCTACCACCACACATTTTTGAAACGGTGAATCTTGGGACAAGCAGAGATTGACATTTTGCGGCGACAACCTTGTGCGGTCAGAATTCAGCGATATGACGTGTGGCAAATTCCAAAGCGGAGCTGTCTCACGAAAGAATCTGATTTTCTTTGGGGAAAATTTTCCTGAAATGACATACGTGTCCAGCGTCCTGTCACGCGATCGAGCGTCCTGCTGCTGCTCATAACGTGCCTTGAGGCTGCTGAACGTCGGGATGTATGTTATGTGCTGTAATCTGTCCCAGTGGTTCTCTACGATGTGCGCTATTAAAGATTTGATGTCCTCCTGAAAGATTTGGGAAATGTAATGAAGGTGAAACGCCGTCTGAGTGTTTGATCCAAACGGAGAGCACATTTGACCACCCGCTCTGCTGATTATTACGACAAACGCGCAAAACTTCCTTCTGCTGGAGTTTCTGTAAGCACGTCCAGCAACATTCATTGCAGAATGTCCACAGTTCTAGTTTTCTTTTTGTTCACAAGTGTAAACCAGCAGCGTGGGTGACAATCTTTCATGTCACCGAGACTTACCAGCTTGATGAACTCGAACATCTCGATCATGGCCGAGTTGAGCAGGTTGTACCGTGGGCCGTTGTTGAGGAAGGCGTCGACGACGGGCTTGAAGAGCTCCTGGCGGATGATGTACCGGTTGTAGAAGTCGTCCTTTGGCGCGATGATCTTCCGCATCATGCGGAGCGCACCTGCAAACAAAGGAACAGACGGATGGCTACAGTGATCGCGCTAAAGCTGCTCCACGTGTTTGATGTTAGTCAGGTCGAATTCCAGATGTCAAGGTGCAAGTTATTGCACATGACAAGATCTGTACCGTCTTCGACGATAAAAGGAAGACCACAACGCTTTTATCGTTTGGGACAATAACTTTATTTTTGCGCCGAATTTCTTTTGCTCAGTTTACTTTTTACTTACCAAGTGCGAGAAAGGCATGCTCGGATTTGAGTAGCACCAGAACTCGTTTCAGTAAGTCCTTGGTGAGAACGTAGTTCTTGATATGGTACGTGTGATGCTCGATGCAAAACGTCAGCAACTCCAGGATCAGGGAGAGCAATTGAGCAGTCTGGTAGTCATCTGGAAAACACGCGTAAACCAAATTGTCAGAGCAGTAGATCAAGAAAGAGGCTCCTGCTGAACAATTTGCCAGGAAATATCATTCCAGAGGTCTGAAACGTTTCTCACAAAGACATTCTCACGTGAAATGTTCAGGTCATTCTATTTACCTTTACTGGGTTTGTCCTCACTCGTGTTAGCGAACAGAGGAGCCGTCAAGATGTGCATACTGTGTTTGTAGAAGAAGCCTAAGAATTCTGTTATCTCGGTCTTCTGCAAACAAAACAAGCTGGCAAGGTGACAGCAATTTGCAGTAAAATTATAGCCCTCCATTGCAATGCATTTCATTTTCGAGTGACGACGTCAAAGGTGTCTTTTGTCAAAACAGCAGAAAATCGACGCTTGGGAACTAAAATTCAAACTCCGGTACCAACACAATGTGTTACGTGCTGCTATTAGTCAAGATCTCGTTTCACCAAATGTGCAGATTACAAATGAACTGTGCACGCAACCTCATCACCAAATCTTTTGCAACCAGCTGTTCCCCATCAATGCCGAATGATAAATTCTCATTTTTTTCCGCCCAATGCCAGACATTGTCCTCCATTCACCCCATTACAAACACCAGGATCAACACAGCACACGACGGTCAAACTCCAATGAATTTGAAGTGAAATATCCATGCAGAAAGAAGAAACTCTCAGCTTGAATCAAGCCAAAAACGTCTCTGGCTTCAGATACAGGCAGTTCTCTCTCACCCTGCACCAGTGTCTGAGGAGAGAAAACCTCTACAACTGTGCAACTTGACACCCCAAAATCACGCCTCAATGAATGGGGGATACATACGACAACGCACACGGCATTTGTAATGCTGCACATGTTTAACGGGTTTCTTCTTACGTTAGCGATGACCTGCATGTTGTCGGGGTCTATTAGCACACGCAAGATGCCCATCAGCTGCACTGCACCCCCCATCTCCGGGTCAGTGTCACTGATCATTTGCTCTATGACTAGATTGATCAGCAAGTCCTCCTGCAAACATAACACAAAGAATGTGATTGAAAACTTCACTCCGTAATCAACACATCAAATCAAAACAAGGTTCAGGATTGTCAAAAATTTTCTTCCGAATCCTGCACATGGAAACATTGTTTCTTCCAACAGGCCAAAAAATAATAACTTACATCATCTTGCTTTAGGCCTTCCTGTACAATGAACTCCCTGACCATGGACGGACTGAACTCTACAATGTAGGAAAATATGTCTACTGCTGCCGATTTCATTTGGTTGTCATCCAGACCAAGGATCGTTTCCAGAGCTCCAAGCACTCCCATGTTGGACAGTGTCTGCAAGAAAAGGGAGAGTGTTACGTTCAAATTTCGGCACATTGAACACCAAACTTCTGACCGTGTAACAAGACTCCCGTGATCTTGCACACGGGCCTGAAATCTTGTTTTCGTTTTCCAACTGTTGGTTGGTATTACTGACCTTGAAGAACGTTTCTCGACTCTGAGCCTGCAGAGTTTGGGAGAAGGTGCAGAATTCTTTGAGGAAGAAGACGAGATCTCGCCGCTTGTTGTCGTCCGTCTCATCGTCCACAAGCTGCGCGAATAACGAGTACAGGAACTTCTCATCCTCCTGAAATGCACGCAAACCTCTTACACGGCACTGTCATTCCCCGACAACCAGTAACACGGGGCACACAAAACCACTGCTACTTTGGTCTGTGCACATTTTTGCACTTCGGGAACATTTGTGAAACGAATGTGCATGTAAAACTTAGCCGACCATAACGACCACACGGGAAGAGGGATGGCACGCTCTCGACTTCTGAATGCAGTTCTGCCACACAAATGCATATTTCCTGACTGACCCTTTCCAGATCATAGCCAAAATGGGGGCAGACACAAATTGTCCCGATACCTGTCACTGGCCTTCTTCAATGTTTGCATCGCAGGGGAAAATATCCCCGGCACGCTTCACTCCAAAGGAAGAATGAAGTCGCGTTTCATGAATTTCACTACGATCCACACCTGTATCAAGCCGACGATCTCGACTTTGTTGAAGAAGATGAAGGTGTTCAGCGTCGAGAACGTGTTTTCCTCGAACACCGACGGCGTGGGCAAAATCACGTCCTGTATGTACTGCACGCGGAACGTCTGGTGAATCTTCTGCACCAAGTCCGAGTTGTTGAGAGGAATCACCTCCTTGAACTTCGCTTTGTTCCGCAAAAACTCCCGGTGCTTCGCTGGGTCGGGTAAACTGGGGTCGTACTCCAACACCCCGATCACGTCAAAAATCGTGTCCTCCGCAAACATGATCTCAAACAAGGCATTTTTGTTGAGCATAAACATGCTCTTGAATATGTCATACAAATGATGTAAGCCCTCCAGATTCTCCAAGTCTTCACACATGTGAAAGACGTCCAAGAGCTTCTTGATGTAATTGTCATTCTCAATAGCGAGTGAGAGTTTCTCACGACGGATGAGAGAGGGCAGCACGCCGCTGAACAGCTCCGAGATCTCTTCCAGTTTGCTGAGATCACAGGGCGGAAGGTCAATGGGCGGTGCGGCGTCAGGAATTTCCTCAAAGCGGTCATCCTCTGACTCTTCCACCACCTCTTGCGTGATGTCTACAGAAGGGTCTTTGCCTTGAACCTGCAAACACACAAGAAAAGGTCCTGTCTAATTGTGTAAACTGGCGAAGATGACTGGCATGTACAATGATACACTGACGGTCACTCCTTGCACAATCTAAATGTTTGTGCCTGTGATTTCAAAGCAGTGGCACACATGCACTGCAGACATTTGTCAGCTGTCCACGTCGCGTGAAGCAGATCATTTTCTTGCACTTTACAGTCCACCTGCACCAGAAAACCATGCAGACGAGAGTCTCACCTGGCAAATTTTCTCCCAGATCTCATCGCAACCAGCTCTTTCCTGAAAACTTAGTGCCAAGTCGTAGTTTTCAGCCTCTGACCAAACAATCAAGGTTTCCTGAAAAGAAAATCGTTTTTTTTTTTTTTTTTTTTTTTAAATAAATACATTTATACTGTTTGGACATTCAAAACCCAAAAATAAAAACAAATACATAAGAAGATCAAAAGTATGAAAACAAGTAACAAA